>Ga0208646_1000003_pt1 | contig 233683 bp, 238 predicted proteins | sample AntAceMetag02UK8_FD_184762 | JGI IMG/M metagenome (GOLD analysis project Ga0208646, IMG submission 184762) | Saline lake microbial communities from Ace Lake, Antarctica - Antarctic Ace Lake Metagenome 02UK8 (SPAdes) (version 2) | ecosystem: Environmental > Aquatic > Non-marine Saline and... | reverse complement strand
AAAAGAATAATAAAATTTCTTTCTATGAAAATTAAAAAAATACCAGAAGAAGAATCTGGTCTAACGGTAACTTCATAATGGTTAAAAGAAAAGAAAAGGGTAAAAAAAAATTCAATAAAGGTGGTAATGCGCTTTTTAACAAATCTACGGCCAAACCAAATAAGTCTTGTCCGTTAAGTGGCAAAGGTGCTCCTGAAATCAATTACAAAAATATCAAATTATTAAAAAAATACGTATCGGATACTGCGAAAATTTTGCCTAGCAGAATAACCAATGTCTCTTTTGGAAAACAAAGAGCGCTTTCTAAAGAAATAAAAAAAGCAAGAGTTTTGGCTTTAATGCCATACGTTGGTAATTAACATGCAAGTAATTCTACTAGAAAATATAAAAAAACTTGGAGCAATCGGTGAAAAGGTAACGGTCAAAGATGGTTATGCAAGAAACTTTTTATTAAAAAATAAAAAAGCTCTAGTGGCAAATAAAAAAAATACTGAATATTTTGAGCAGCAAAAAAGCGAAATTAATAAGAAAAATGAAATCGAAAAAAATAAAGCTAATGAAACATTCCAAATATTAAACAATGCAGAATTGGAAGTTTTTAAAGAGGCTATGGAAAATGGTCAACTTTATGGATCTATTAACATTAAAGAAATTGTGACTTTGATCAAAGAGCAAAAAAATTTAGATATATCTGCAGAAAAAATTGAAACAAAAGGTCAATTGAAAAATACAGGTATTTCAAAAGTCTACATTAATTTACATGCTGAAGTAATTGCTACTATCAATTTAAATGTAAAACCAAAAGTTGAATAGTCAAAATATTTAACTAACTTCTCCACACACCTATTAAAAACATTGTTGTTGAACCTTTGGTATTAAATAATACTATTCCAGTTCATGAGCTCTCTTAAAAATGTCGAAATATTATCTGGATTAGACACATCCCCGCAAAATCTTGAAGCTGAGCAGACGGTGTTAGGAACCATATTGCTCTCCAATGAAATATTTGATGAAATTTCAGATATTAATGAGGATTTTTTTTTCAATCCTATCAATAAAAAAATATACAAAATCATTAACGATTTAATGGCTAAGGGTTTGTTAGCAAATCCTATTACTTTAAAGAACTTCTTCTCAAACGAAGACGAGTTAAATGAAATAGGAGGTAGCGAGTATCTTGTTAAACTTACTAAATTTTCGACTTCTAAACTTCAAATAAAATATTATGCTAATTTACTTCACGATTTAAAGATAAGAAGAAATTTAATTGATATATCCAAAGAAACGCTTGAAGAGTCTCAAAATAAAAACTCTGAAATTAGCGCTGAACAGATTATAGAATCTGCTGAAAAAAAATTATTTGATATAGCTGAGCGAGGTAAATTCAATAAGTCTTACGTTGAATTTAAAGAAGCTCTACTTGAAACTATTGCTGTTGCATCCTCTGCTTATAAAAATGAAGGTGGAATTGTCGGAGTGCCCACAGGATTGAGGGATTTAGACGATAGATTGGGAGGTTTACATAAATCGGATTTGTTAATTATTGCTGGAAGACCATCTATGGGAAAAACAGCCTTAGCTACGAATATAGCCTTTCATGCGGCAAGACAGATACAAGAGAATAATAAAAAATCTACTGTTACTTTCTTTTCCTTAGAGATGTCATCTGAACAGCTGTCTACAAGAATTCTATCTGAACAATCTAGAGTAAAATCAAATGACATACGAAAAGGAAATATTAATCAAGATGAGTTTGAGAAGTTTATTGAAAGCTCAAAGAATTTGGAGAACTTACCACTCTTTATAGATGACACTCCAGCCATTACTATTTCAACTTTGAGCAATAGAGCAAGAAGAATCAAAAGACTTCATGGACTTGATTTGATTATAGTTGATTACATTCAGCTAATGAAATCTGGAAGCTATAGAAATGAAGGTCGTGTTCAAGAAGTGGCAGAAATTACGCAAGGCTTAAAAGCATTGGCAAAAGAATTAGATGTGCCTGTTTTAGCATTATCTCAACTATCTAGGGCTGTAGAGCAGCGTGATGATAAAAAACCACAACTATCTGATTTGAGAGAATCTGGATCTATTGAGCAAGATGCGGATGTGGTGATGTTTGTTTATAGAGAAGAGTACTATGAAGAAAAAAAAGAGCCAAGAGTTGGTACGGCTGAACACGTAGAATGGCAAGAAAAAATGGGTTTAATTCATGGTCAAGCAGAGCTAATAATTGGAAAACAAAGACACGGTCCTACTGGTATTATAAGGCTTGAGTTTGAAAGTGCGTATACCAAATTTAAAGACGCGCAGTCTTAAATTCTTGGTTACAGAAATAAAGAAATCCTTTATATAAATAGCCTTTAAAGCTATGAAATATTCTTCAGGACAAGTATCGATCAACTTAACATCCATTAAAAATAACTACTTATTTTTAAAAAAATTCTGCAAGCCATCTGTAGTTTCCGCTACTGTTAAAGCCTCTAGTTATGGATTGGGCGAGGCTAATAAAATTGTGGAATCTTTAGTTAAATTAAAGTGCAAAAATTTTTTCGTTGCAAATGTGAAGGAAGCTTTAAAGATTAGAAAAAAATTTAAGTTAATTAATATTTTTGTATTAAATGGACTTGGTATAAAGGAGGAATCTGTTTTTTTTAAAAATAAATTAACTCCTGTATTGAATACCTATTCGCAATTTGAAAAGTGGACTAAATATCTTAAAAAAAATTACCAACGAAATATCATGATACATGTAGACACGGGTATGAACCGACTTGGTTTTCAAGAAAAGGACATTGATAAATTAAAAGAAAATAAAAAAAAATTATATTTATTTAAAGACATAACTTTTATGAGTCACTTGGCTTGTGCGGATGAAAAAAATAATAAATTTAATACTATTCAGAAGAATAGATTCGATAAGGTTAAAACAGAATTTCCCAATTGTAAATATAGCTTAGCGGCATCGGGTGGAATATTTTTAGGCAAACAATATCATTATGATATGGTTAGACCTGGTATTAGTCTTTACGGCGGTAAAAGAACTTTTCACAAAGGTATCAAACACGCAGTTTCCCTCAAGGTTCCTATTGCTCAAATCAATCAACTTAAAAAAGGAGAGTCTGTTGGCTACTCCAGAACTTTTTATACCAAGAAAAATACCACAGCAGCTACCATTCCTATTGGGTATGCGGATGGACTAAATATTCGTTTAAGCAATAAAGGCTTTTTTCTATTTAAAGGTAAAAAACTTCCTATCATAGGAAGAGTATCTATGGATTTGATTATTTTAGATGCAACTAAGTTCAAAAATAAAATCAAAGTTGGTGATATGATTGATATATACAACTCTGATTACACAATTGATGATTTTGCAAAACAAACAGGGACTATCCCCTACAGAATTATTACTTGTATGTCCCAAAGATATGATAAAAAGTACATCTAGAAAGTTATTTCTATATGTATAAAAAATTACTTAATTTTCCTAAACTAATCCTATTAAGCCTGATTATCATACTTCTGGGTTCTCTATACTTTTCTAAAAATTTTAAATTAGATGCCTCCGCCGATACTTTATTATTAGAAAATGACCCAGATCTAAAATACCTTAGAGAAGTTAACGAAAGATATGGCTCAGAAGAATTCTTCATCTTAACCTATGAGCCTAAAGCCATCATAAACAAAGATTCTATTTTAGAGTTGGAGAAATTTGTTACCAAAATCAACCAATTGAACTGGGTAAGCAAAACTATCAGCATTATCAATGCTCCATTACTACAGAGTTCTGATGAACCTTTGATGGAGAGGATAAAAAATCTTAAATACATCACAAGTCCAAGTATAGAATTTAAAACAGCTATTAAAGAGCTTACCAACAGTCCTATCTATAAAAATCTTATTATAAGCGAAGATTCAAAGACATTTGGCATTGTTGTTTATCTAAAAGAAAACAAAAAATATTTAGATCTTATTTCCAAAAAATCGAGATTGTTGGAGAATAACAATCCTGATGAAAGTGTGCTTGTTAATTTAAAAAGCACTAATGAAAATCTAGATGTGGAAAAAAAGATACAAGGCGATTTGATATCAAGCTACAACCAGGAAATTAAAAATTTAATTGCTGAACAGAATCAATCTGCCACTATTAGACTCAGTGGAATTCCAATGATTGCGGATGACATGATTACTTTTATTAAAAATGATATTGTGATTTTTGGATTTGGAGTTTTCGCATTCATTATATTTATTTTATGGATGGTGTTTAGAAATTTGAAATGGGTAGCGTTTCCCTTAATCAATTGTTTTTCTTCCATATTAATTATGGTGGGTTTTTTAGGAGCTCTGCAATGGAAAGTGACTGTCATTTCATCAAATTTCATCGCGCTGATGTTGATCCTAACTATTTCCATGAATATTCATTACCTAGTTCGATATATTCAGATAAAAAATGAAAATGAAAATGCCACACCTATTGATTTGGTTGTCAAAACATCTTCCAATATTTTTTACCCAATTTTTTATGCGGTTCTAACCACCATTTGTGCATTTATGTCTTTAGTGTTTAGTGACATTAAACCTGTAATGGACTTTGGATGGATGATGACTTATGGCTTGCTAGTATCATTTGCATTATCCTTTTTGCTACTGCCTTCATTAATTCTTGTGTTTAATCCAAAGGTATCCGCTCAAATAAAAGAGAAGAAATCTAAATTTGCTGAACTACTTGCTTATATTTCCACTCAATTTCCAAAACTTATTTATTCTTTGTCTGTATTCTTAATTTTTTTTTCGATCTATGGAATTAGCAAACTAAAAGTTGAAAATAGTTTTATTAATTATTTTAGTAGCAAGACTGAAATTTACAAAGGTATGAAAAATATAGATGAAAAATTAGGAGGAACAACTCCACTGGAAGTAATTTTAAAGTTTAAAAAAACAAGCGTTACAAACAAAGAGGACGATTTTTTAGGATCTGCTGTAAAGAAAGATGACTACTTAGGTGAAGATAAACAACAAGCTTTTGATGGAAAGTATAAATACTGGTTTACCAGGGACAAAATTGACAAAATTATATCGGTACACAAATACCTTGAGCAAAATCAAAATATAGGAAAAGTTTTATCTTTTTCTTCCATTTTGGATATTGCCGAAAGCTTAAATAATGGGAAAAAACTTGGATCCCTTGAAATGGGTGTTTTGTATAATAAACTACCAGAAGACATTAAGAAAAATATCATAAATCCATATATCTCTGTACAAAATGACGAGGCTAGAATTACGATGAGAATTCTAGATTCCAAACCAGACCTTAGAAGAAAAGACTTAATAGAAAAAATTCAATCTGATTTACAAACAAAGTTTTTGTTCAAACAAGATGAATTTAAGATTACAGGCGTGCTAGTGATATTTAATAATTTACTTCAGAGTCTGTTCGATTCTCAAATTAAAACTCTAGGAATTGTTATGGTGGGAATTTTTCTGATGTTTTTAATATTGTTTAGGTCTTTAACCTACTCTCTCATAGGAACTATACCAAATTTTATTGCTGCTTTTTTTGTGCTAGGTTTTATTGGAGCTTTAAATATACCTCTAGATATGATGACCATCACTATCGCTGCGATTACCATAGGAATAGCAGTTGATAATAGCATTCATTACATTTATAGATTTAGACAGGAAATCAAAGAACGTAAAAATAAGAATGACGCTGTTTATATTTGCCATCACACCGTAGGAAAAGCAATTATAAGTACTTCAATAACAATTGTTTTTGGTTTCTCTATTTTGGGTTTTTCAAATTTCATACCTACTATTTATTTTGGTCTTTTTACTGGTTTAGCAATGATTACTGCTTTAATTTTAGTTCTAACTCTATTGCCAAGACTTCTTATTCAATTTGCTCCGGAAACTAATGGATAATTTTTTAGATTCCATTGAAATCTTTTCAACAATTGATTTTATTTTTATTTTTTTCTTAATTTTAAATTCTTTTTTGTCACTAAAGAATGGATTTGTTCTTAGCCTTTTATCTTTTTTGAAATGGATATTATCTATCATTGCAGTTAAAATTTTTTTACCTATTGCAACTCCGTATACCGAGAATATCATTGAATCAGAATTTACTCATGACATGGTATTTGGTGGTATAATTTTTATTATTTTTCTATTTCTAACTATTCTGATTTCTAAGGGAATGAAGAAGACTATGTCCTGGACAGGCCTTGGAGGAGTTGACAAATTTTTTGGTTTTATTTTTGGCTTTGTAAAAGGTTACGTTTATTTTGTATCTATATTTACTTTTTTACATTTTATTCATCCTTTTCCTAAGTGGGGTGCAAATCTAAATGAAGGAAAGTTTTTTACATCTATTGTATGGGGTCAGGAATTCTTGGCTGAAAATCTTCCCAAAAGGTATGAATACATAGAAAAAAGCAAAGAAAATGTAGATAAAATTACTAAATGACTCTTTATGTCATTTAATGTAATGGATTGCCTGTGCTAGACGATAGATTAAGAGAAGAGTGTGGTGTCTTTGGTGTTTACAACCATAAAGATGCAGCATCTCTTACGGCTTTAGGTTTGCATGCATTACAACACAGGGGACAAGAAGCCTGTGGTATCAATACCTTTGATGGTAAAAATTTTCATTCAGTTAAAAGAAGAGGTCTTGTAGGTGACAACTTTACAAGTAAAAAAATAATCGATCAACTACCTGGAAATGCAGCTATTGGTCATAATCGCTATTCAACGACTGGACTTCCTATTATTAGAAACATCCAGCCTTTCTTTGCAGATTTATATTTGGGTGGTATTAGCATTGCGCATAATGGAAACCTTACCAATGCCATTCATATTAGGGAAAAAATGGTCAAAGAAGGAGCAATATTTCAAACAACCTCTGATACGGAAACAGTTGTTCAGTTAATAGCAAAATCACGAAGGACTAAAATCATCGACAAAATTATCGATTCTATTTTTCAAATTCAGGGTGGCTACGCAATGGTTATGCTAACTAATAAAAAGCTTGTTGGTATTAGAGATCCTTACGGAATCAGACCTTTGGTGTTGGGTAGGCTTGGCGATTCTTATATTTTTGCATCTGAAACTTGCGCCCTAGATATCATTGGAGCAGAGTTTGTAAGAGAGGTTGAGAACGGTGAAATAGTAATTATTAATAAAGACGGCATTGAAAGCATCAAGCCATTTCCTAAACAAAACTCCAGACCCTGTATTTTTGAATATATTTACTTTTCAAGGCCAGACAGCATTGTGGGAGGTAAAGGTGTTTATGAGTATAGAAAAAACTTAGGCAAACAACTAGCTAAGGAATTTTCTACTGAAGCTGACTTGGTATCTGCCGTTCCAGACTCTGGCAATCCTGCAGCCATTGGATATTCCGAGGAGTCTAAAATACAATTTGATATGGGAATAATAAGAAATCATTATGTAGGAAGAACATTTATTGAACCAACTCAACAAATTAGGCAATTGGGTGTTAAGCTTAAGCACAACCCGAACAGAGCATTAATTAAAAATAAAAGAATTATTTTAGTTGACGATTCTATTGTTAGAGGAACTACCTCAAAAAAAATTGTCTCCATGCTGTATGATGTTGGAGCAAAAGAGGTACATATGAAAATCTCAAGTCCTCCAATTAAATTTCCTGATTATTATGGAATTGACACGCCGAATGTATCCGAATTATTGGCTGCCAATAACAGCGTAGAAGAAATGAGAAAAATTATTGGTGTTAAAACCTTATCTTTTTTAAGTATAGATGGGGTTTATAAGGCGCTAGGGTATGAAAAAAGAGATAATAAAAATCCACAATTTACAGATCATTGTTTTACAGGAGACTATCCAGTAGTTCCTGAGGATTTTAAAAACCAAACTGAAAAAAACAATCAATTATCTTTGCTCAGTAACTTTACAGGATAACTCTAGCTAAAAGGGTTTTCGTTATTTACAAATTTAATAATTACAACTTTATTGTAAATGGCAAAATGACTTAGCAGCTGTTTTAAAAAATAATTTTTATAATCCTTGTTGACCCCTTTTAATCTAGTTCCAAATGCTTTTAAAATAATAGGTCTAGAGTTGACTTGTTTTAAAAATTTAATTTTTGGTCTAAAATTTCCTTTTTGTGGAGCTCTATGAGAATTATTGGTTTTTTCTAGAAAAGTATTTAATTTATTATTACTAATCATAATTTTAGTAGATTGATCTAAGCTGCAAATTTTTCTAAGGAACACATCAGGGCTTTTTTCCATGATAGAAGAGAAGAAATGAGGCTTGATCAAAATATCGGAAAATAAATTTTCAAAGTAATAATTGAAGTATTTTGTTCTTGTTTTAATTTCATCTTTAATTAAATCAGCCTTATTAATAATAACTATTAATGTTTTAAATTTATTTAAAATCATTCTGCAAATTTGCTTGTCATTTTTGGTGAATTTATCATTTGCATCCATCATAAAAATAACAATGGAAGAGTTGTTAATGGCAGTTAAGCATTCCTTGGTGATATAGGATTGATTTTCATCTTTAGACTTGGCTTTTTTTTTTAGTCCGCCGGTGTCATGAAATACCAACTCTTCATTACCAAACAGAAAAGACTCCGTGATCACATCTTTGGTTGTTCCAGGCTCATCAGCAACTTTTGATATGTTTTTAGAAAAAATCTTGTTAAAAAAAGTCGACTTTCCTACGTTGGGCTTTCCTACGATTGAAATATTAATTGTCATTAAATTTTGTAAATTTTATTGTTAGATATAAAATAAACAGATCCATCAGAAAACACGAGGTTAGACTGGGGGCTTTTAGAAATTTTTAAATAAACAATCGATTCTAAATTGAGGCTATTAATTTGAAAAACAAACCTATTGTCTGTGGAAACATAAATGATATCAGAAGCAGAAAATAAATTGCTAACTTTTGTTTGTTTTAATTTAATATTATTAGATTTTAAAATTTCAAATAAATTTTTTTGAAAGACAATTTTTCCACTTTCTTTATTAAAAATATTAAAAACACCTCTCTGGTTAGCAAATATAATATGGTTTTTTGTTACTAGTGGTCGAATGCTGGAGTTGCCATTGTTAGACCAAATAATTTTTCCTGTCTCAATATCAATCTTAAGAACTGAGCCAAAGCTAGATGATAAGAAAAGGTTATTTTTTTCTACAACCAGATTAGATAGCTTTAAAAAAGATACATCACTATAATTGCTTTCACGTTCCAGGGTAATTCTCCACAACAAATTTTGTTTTTTAAGATCTATGCAATAAATATTGGCAAAATCGTTAGAGAACAGAAGCTTGTCATTAGCGACGGCTAATTGGTATGCCTTTTCAGAGCTTGTTCCAGAGGAACCTGTTTCATAACTCCAATTAACTTTTCCATCTGAGGAATTAAGAGAGAAAATTTTTCCATTTGAGTTGGTAACAAAAAGATTTTCTTTATAGGAAACCATGTTGGACAACAATGGAACTCCCAACTCTACTCTCCAAGCCAATTTAAAATTAACAAGATCATATGCCAATACTCCTCCTAAATTATCTGCCACATAAACAAAATTATCCTTTGACGCTATAGAGAACTTTAAGGAATATTTTTTAAATAATTTTTTTTTATAAATTTGAAATTTATTTATCAAATTTAGATCTTCGTCTAAAATGTGCAAATTGCTAAAATCATCGACATAGATAATCTTGCTATTAACTTTAATAATATTTTTTAAGTAAGTGTTTTTTTTTTCTTTTTTGAATTTATAAGTTTTTTTAATGCTAGAAAAATTTCCTTCAAACTCTGGATGTGGGACTAGGTTTTGAAAATTAAAATTAGGATGTCTCCAATTTTTAAAATTGTTAGGATTTTTTAAATTAATTTTAGATATTAGTGCCTTTTCTTCGTTCAATTTTTCTGAATTGTTTATTTTTTTTAAAACGGTTACTCCGTCATTTTTAAGCTGCTCTATATCTATTCCCAGCTCAACTTCTTTAGAACAATTTAATAAAAGGAAAGAAAGAAATAAAATGAGACTAGTTCTCATCAATTAACCTCTTGAGGTCATTGGCTTTTAGGTTTTGTTTTTTGCTAATATAAAAATCATACATAATTTCAAAAGACATTTTTCTAAAAGCAGAATCTTTGTTCTTCAAGTCTATTAAATTTAGCATCTCCACTTCAGATGCAGTGTCAAATATCAATAATGACTTTTTGATTTTTAAAAACTTTATATTTTTCTTAGAAAATTTTTTAGTATTTAACAACTGATCAATAAATGAAATTGATTTTTGTTTTGAATCTTTATTAATTTCAAGTAATTGATTTAGGACAAGCAATGAAACAGTTTCATTGTTGGATTGTAATAATTTTTCTAGTTCAACTTCTTTTATTTTCCTATCCTTACTAAGAATTATTTCACTGTATTTTTCTAACTCTTTTGAATTATTTTTTTTATCTAGAGTTAAAAATATCTGAAAACTAATGGGAACTAAAACAATCAGGATAGCCAAACCTATTATATAATATTTTTTCTTTTGATAAAAATTTGAGATTTTATCATTAAAGACGCTTTCCGATACTTGATTGTCTAATTCGTTTGACATTTAATAAACATTTTTTTTTGATGGAAACTTTCTTTTAATTACATCAGATTTAAATCTTTTAATAGCTTTGCTGATAAAGCTATTTATATCGGCATACTTTTTAACAAATTTAGCGTTTTTATTAAAAAAACCTAATAGATCTTCCGTTACTAAAATCTGCCCATCGCATTTCTTACTTGCGCCAATTCCTATGGTTTTAATTTTAGAAAGTTTAGTTAATTTGTTGGCCAATTTCTCAGTAACAGCTTCAATTACTACAGAAAAAGCTCCAGCTTTTTCTACTGCCTTTAAGTCGTTTATAATTAACTCCTGTTCTTCCAACGACCTTCCCTTTACCTTGTAATCTTTCGGATGTTTTACTTGTTGTGGCATAAGTCCAATATGCCCCATAACTGGTATTTTATTTTTAATTAAAAGCTTGATGGTATCTGAAATTTTTACACCACCTTCTAATTTTACTCCATCACAACCAGTTTCTTTTAGGATTTTTTTTGCATTTTTAAGAGCTACTTTTGGTAAAGACTCATAGGTTCCTTTAGGCATATCTACAATAACGATGCTTTTAGCACATCCTTTTACTACAGATTTTCCATGCTCAATCATGGTTTGTAAGGAGGCATTATTAGTATTAGTTTCTCCATAAAGTACCATCGCCAATGAATCGCCAACTAATACTAAATCGCAAAAAGGATCCACGATAGTAGCCATATGTTTATTGTAAGCAGTAAGACAAACTAAAGGTCGCTTTTGCTTACAAAAAATTTTAATTTTATTATTTTTTTTTATTCCCATTCAATTATTTCAGGCGAAATTATTTTTTAGTCACACTTGGTTAAAAAATTGGTAGCCATTTTCTAACAAATCTTAGTGGATTCGTCCATTTTTATCCCACTCAAGCAATGCGTCTTCCCAACTTGGGATAGCATCTGCTTCATAGCCATATGTTTTTCCGTCACCAATCTTTGAAAAGTTTTTCATAGCCTTTCCGTGGGCTGGAGATCTCAAATAACCTAGCATATGTTTCTTTGATTTCCACACAGTTAATGTGTGTTGGAACCCGTTGCGAGATTTAAACACGCAATGCAGTATTCCATCAGCTTTTTGAGCATCCTTAGCTGCTGGAATTGTTAATATCCAGAATCGTATCCAGCCAATTAAACCTTTTGGTTTTAGACCTGTTACTGAGATATACATTTGTTTTACTCCCATTCTATAGTTCCTGGTGGCTTAGAGGTAATGTCATAAACAACTCTATTGATACCACTGACTTCATTTACAATTTTGTTACTAATATCAGAGATATCCTTGTAATTAAAATTATAAAAATCAGCTGTCATACCATCGGTAGAAGTAACCGCTCTTAAAGCACAAACAAAATCATACGTTCTGCTATCCCCCATCACACCAACTGATTTTACTGGAAGCAATGCAGCAAATGCTTGCCATATATTTTTATATAAACCCTTTTTTTTCAATTCTCTTATAAAAATATCATCAGCATTTTGTAAAATTTTAATTTTATTATTGCTAATAGAGCCTAAAATTCGAATAGCCAATCCAGGTCCTGGAAAGGGGTGTCTATCAAGAATAGTGCTTTTGATGTTCATTTTTTTTCCAAGCTTTCTAACTTCGTCTTTGAACATTTCACGGAATGGTTCGATTAATTTAAAATTCATCTTTTTAGGTAGACCACCAACATTATGATGCGATTTAATTTTAGAACTAGGGCTTCCAGAAAAGCTTTGGCTTTCTATTATGTCTGGATAAAGAGTTCCTTGGGCTAAAAAATCAATTCCTTTGTTTTGTTTAGAAAAATTTTCAAATACTTTTATAAAAGTTTTTCCTATTATTTTTCTTTTTTTCTCGGGGTCAGACACTTTGTGCAAATTTTTTAGAAATAGCGGTCCTTCGTTTAAATAAATAAAATTTTTTTTAAATTTTTTTCTATAGATAGAAACAATTTCCTTACTCTCATTTTTTCTCATCAGACCTGTATCTATATAAACGCAATAAACCCTATTATTTAATGCTTTTTTTAATATGTGCGCCAATACACTACTGTCCACACCTCCTGATAAGGCACATAAAACCTTTTTCTTTCCTACGGTTTTTTTAATTTCAAAAATTATTTTTTCTAGCTTGGATTTATCTGTCCAATTTTTTTTACATTTACAAATATTAAAAATAAAATTTTTAAAAATAAGATTTCCTTGATTGGTGTGAGCTACTTCGGGATGAAACTGTACTGTATAAATTTTTTGTTTAATGTTTTGAGTGATTGCATACTTTGCATTTTTAGTCGCAGCTACAACCGAAAAGCCATCTCCCATTTTAATCACTTGATCTGAATGACTCATCCAAACGGTATTTTTTTTTTGCTTAAAGAAACCTTTAGTAATTAATGAATTGGATTTTTCATAAATTTCAGCTCTTCCAAATTCTTTTTTGTTTGTAAATTTAACCTTGCCTCTAAATTTTTTAGCTATTAGCTGGTGGCCATAACAAATAGCTAGAATTGGAATGTTTTTTAATAAGCCATAGTTTTTAATTCTTGGAGATTTCGCTTCAGATGTTGAGGATGGCCCACCTGATAAAATAATGCCCTTGGTATTTTCAACGGATTTGAGTTTATTAAAATTTTGAAAACTAATGATTTCACAGTAAACAGATTGCTCTCTAACTCTCCTTGCAATTAGTTGTGTAACTTGAGAGCCAAAGTCTACAATCAATACTTTTTGGCCAGATACTGCCTTGCTCATGATTTGTTAAATTTTTTAATTGATTTGTTTAAATCATCTAGCTGATCACAAAATTTAGAGCAATTAAGTTTTAAAACAGCATAGTTTTTTTCTAAAGATTTGTAATCCCCTTCTTTAATATTAAGCAAAGACATTAAATAAAGAGCTTCTTCATTTTTAGAATTAAGCAATAAAGCAGTGGTCAAATTCTTCTTTTCCTCATCTTGTTTTTTTGATTCTGCAAAAATTTTAGATAAGTAAATATAACTATTAACGTGCTTGGGATCAGAAACTACACCTCTTTCAAACTCAATTTTTGATTCTGTAATTTTTTTTTGATCAAATAAAGTTTTACCTTTAGTGAAAAAATTATTCTCTGCAGAATATGAACTCACACTATATAAACAAAATATACTTATGATAAAAAACTTCATTTAACTTTCTGTTGGATAATTAGGTGACTGTTTAGTTATTTGAACATCATGAACATGTCCTTCTTTGATTCCAGAATTGGTAATTTCAACAAAAGTAGCTTTTTTCTTTAACTCTGCAATAGTTTTGGCTCCAACATAGCCCATGGATGATTTTAATCCTCCTACCAACTGATTGATAATATTTCTTACAGGACCTCTATAAGGGACTCTTCCTTCAATCCCCTCTGGAACTAATTTTAAAGCATCTGAAACATCTTGTTGAAAATATCTATCAGCAGAACCTTTCGCCATTGCAGCTAGAGAACCCATGCCTCGGTAAGATTTATAGCTTCTGCCTTGGTAATAAAAAATTTCACCAGGTGCCTCGTCAGTTCCAGCAAATAAAGATCCAACCATCACTATGTCAGCTCCAGCACCTATAGCTTTTGCGATATCTCCAGAGTATCTTATTCCTCCGTCTGCTATAATTTTAGTTTTGTAATTTTTTAATCCGTTAGCAACATTTTGGATGGCTGTAAATTGGGGAACCCCAACTCCTGCAACAACTCTAGTTGTGCATATTGAGCCTGGACCAATTCCTACTTTAATTGCATCGGCTCCTAAATCAGCAAGTTCTTTTGCAGCATCAGCTGTTGCTACATTTCCCACAATAATATTTTTAAATTTAAATTTCTTTTTAATATTTTTTAATGCAGTCAGAACAGAAGATGAATGTCCATGAGCTGTATCTAGAATTAAAGCATCCACACCACTATTAATTAAATGTTCTGCTCTAACCAATCCCTCTTCACCAACGCCTATTGCGCCTGCCACTCTTAGTGATTGCTTACTGTCCTTAGAGGCGTCTGGATACAATTGTGATTTTTCCAAATCTTTAACCGTAATTAATCCAACGCATTGAAATTTTTTATTTACCACGACTAGTTTTTCTATTCTGTGTTCATGTAGTAGTTTCTTAGCATTTTCTAACTTCACACCCTGATCGACAGTTACAACTTTTTTGGTCATTAAAGATTTAACTTTTGTTTTCGTGTCTTTGGCAAATCTTAAATCACGGTTCGTAATAATACCTACTAATGTTTTGTTATTATCGACAACAGGTATTCCAGAAATTTTATTAGATGACATTAATTTAATAGCATCAGAGATATCGCTTTCTGGTCCTATGGTAATTGGATTAATCACCATTCCAGATTCAAACTTTTTAACATTTTTAACCTGTAGTGATTGCTCTTCAACAGACATGTTTTTGTGAATACATGCCATTCCACCAAGTTGAGCAATCGCGATTGCTAATTGATAGTTAGAAACCGTGTCCATGGCGGCTGATATAATTGGAATACCCAATTCAATGTTATTGGTTAAAAATGCTTTAGTAATTGAGTGTGAGGGTAGGTGAGATGATTTCTTCGGTACTAGTAGCACATCATCAAAAGTAAGGCCTTTATTTAGTTCCATAAACCTATTTATTTTGCCTGCAGACAAATGTCAATAAATTATAAAATACAGTACAAATAGAGCTCTTTTGAATCCTTTCTGCTCGATTTTGGCTTAATGAAGATGTGTTTTGAGAAATTCTTCTTTGCCATATCCACAACTTCTTCATTACCTACTCCTGAAAATGTCTTAATTAAAATCTTACCATTTTTTTTTAGATGTTTTAGAGAAAATTTCATCACCTCAACTGTGATTATATTGCTTCTCATAGAATCTAAGGATCTGTTCCCAGTGGAGTTTTCTGCAATATCCGACAAAACTATATCAAATTTCTTTCCTTCTACTAAATTGACTAATTTGTTTTGCACTTCATCAGAAGTAAAGTCTCCTTTGATAATTTTACAATTATTAATAGGTTTTGTATCCAATAGATCTAGCGCAATATTAACTCCGTCTTTATTAATTTTACTTGTGTGTTGAGACCAACTTCCAGGAGCAGCCCCAAGATCAATTATATTTAAATTATTTTTCAAAAATTGATGCTTCTCATTAATTTCTAAAAACTTAAATATAGCTCTAGATCGATAGTTTTGTTTTTTAGCCTTAGCTACCAAAGGATCATTTAATTGTCTAGTTAACCAAAGTTTGGAACTATGACTTAAATTTTTTTTTTGAAATTTTTTCAAAATAGTACCGCAAGTAAAATTGTATTACAAAACATCTTCTGAAATTAAACTTTCATCAGAATTTGTTTTTAAATTATGTTTATTTTTAAGATACCTTAAGTGAAAAAAACTTACAGGTATTGACAGTAAGTACATCACCCCTATTACAAAAAGAGTATTAAAAGTATAGGTAATCAAAAAACCAAACAACAAAACTGAAAACAACATAATTAACAAAACATAAGCTTTGGTAATTTTTATTTTTTTAAAAGCATAGGTTGGAATTTTGCTGATCATTAAAAATGAGGAAATAATGATAATAATAACTGGGAAATACTGCGCTTCATCTAAAAGATATGAAAAATTTCCTAAACTAATAATAATAGGCAGTAGCACAATACCTGCTCCAGCTGGTGATGGGACTCCTGTAAAAAAATTATCTAAGATTGGATTTTTGACAATGTTAGACGTGAGATTAAATCTTGCTAATCTTAAACAACAGCAAATAATATAAATTAATGTAACCACCCATCCTAAATTTCCATAAACATTTAAATCCCAAATATAAAGCATCAAAGCTGGAGCAACACCAAAGTTAACAAAGTCTGCTAAAGAATCTAATTCAGCACCAAACTTTGAAGTTCCTTTTATTAATCTTGCTATTCTACCATCAGCAGCATCTAGAACTGCAGCTAGCACAATGCATATGATAGCGCTGTGGAAATTTTGAACTAAGGTAAATTTAATTGCGGTTAAGCCCAAGCTTAAGCCTAATACGGTGATAATATTTGGTATAACTGATCTTATACTAATTGCTTTTTTCATAGCAGGTATATTTTATATACTTATTTTTTTTTAGCCAACAAGGATTCGCCGGCAACAACTGTTTGGCCGGTTTTTGCAAAAAGTTCGTAGCTACTATCAAAATACAAATCAACTCTACTTCCAAAGCGAATAATTCCAAATCTATCCCCTTGATTCAATTCTTTTCCAACATCAGTTTCACAAACAATTCTTCTGGCAACCAAACCTGCAATTTGAACAATTGCAAACTCATCTCCATTTTTTCCTTTAACTTTTAAGATATTTCTTTCATTGTGTTCGCTAGCCTTATCCAGGGAGGCATTGATGAATTTTCCTGGCTTGTAAAAAATCTCTTCTATATCGCACTTGGTTGGAACTCTATTCACATGACAGTTAAATACATTCATAAAAACACTAACCCTAGTAAATATTTTTTCTTCCATTCCTATTTCTTGGGGACCATTGCACTCTGTGATCATGCTAATCTTTCCATCAGCTGGACTAACAAGGTAATTGTCATCACCTATGGAAACTCTATCAGGATCTCTAAAGAAGTAATAAACCCAAATATTGATAATAATTAATAACAATCCTAATGTCTCAAATATAAAAAATACTAAAAAGTTGATGGAAAGAGTTATTGTTAATATCTTTTTACCCTCTTTGTGTATTTTTGGAAAAATTATTTCTAACATTAAATTATAATTGATTAAATTTTTTGATTTGTATATAACACATTTTCTTAAATTAACTAATAACATGGCAAAAATAAAAGTTAAAAATCCAGTAGTAGAGCTTGACGGTGATGAGATGACCAGAATTATCTGGGAATTTATTAAAAATAAACTAATCCTTCCTTACCTTGATGTTGAATTAAAGTACTTTGACTTAGGAATGGAAAGCCGAGACAAGACTGATGACCAAATCACCATAGATAGCGCTAATGAAATAAAAAAATATGGAGTAGGTGTTAAATGTGCAACTATAACACCTGATGAAGCTAGGGTTGAAGAATTCAAATTAAAAAAAATGTGGAAGTCTCCTAATGGGACTATTAGAAATATTTTAGGTGGAACTATATTTAGAGAGCCAATAATTATGCAAAATGTTCCAAGATTAGTTCCGGGCTGGACTGACCCAATCGTTATTGGAAGACATGCCTATGGAGATCAATATAGAGCAACAGATTTTAAAGTTCCCGGCAAAGGAAAGCTTACAGTCAAATGGACATCGGAAGATGGTAACGATACAGTTGAGCATGATGTCTTTGACTTTCCAGGATCTGGAATAGCCATGACAATGTACAACCTAGATAAATCCATTAAAGATTTTGCTAGGTCTTGCATGAACTATGGCTTGTTAAGAAAATGGCCGGTGTATTTATCTACTAAAAATACTATTTTAAAAACTTACGACGGAAGGTTTAAGGACTTGTTCCAAGAAATTTTTGACACCGAGTTCAAAGATGAGTTTGCAAAACATAAACTTACATACGAGCATAGACTTATTGATGATATGGTAGCCTGTGCAATGAAATGGAGTGGTGGTTATGTTTGGGCTTGCAAAAATTATGATGGCGATGTTCAGTGTGATACTGTTGCCCAAGGATATGGCTCTTTAGGATTGATGACTAGCGTCTTAATGACTCCAGATGGAAAAACTGTTGAATCGGAAGCAGCGCATGGAACAGTTACTAGACACTACAGAGAACATCAAAAAGGAAATGAAACTTCAACCAATCCTGTTGCTTCAATATTTGCATGGACGAGAGGTTTGGCACATAGGGGTAAATTAGATGGTAATCAGGAATTAATAGATTTTGCTCATGCACTGGAACAAACTTGTGTAGAAACTGTTGAAAAAGGTGAAATGACGAAAGACCTGGCTGTTTTAGTTGGTGGAGAACAAAAATTTTTAACGACCAGTCAATTTTTAGAAGCAATCAACAAAAATCTACAAAGCAAATTAAATTAAATTTGCAACATCCAATAAAAAATATTCTAATCATTAATGCAGGTGGTGGAATAGGAGATGCAATCCAATTCATCAAAATATTTGAATTAATTAATCAGGAGTTTGAAAATCCAACTATCGATTATTATGGAAATGATTTAAACAATTTTTGGTTTGATAATAAATTAAGCTCTTTAAAGGCAGGCAATGTACAAACTGTTAAGAACTTTCCTCTTTATTTCGGCTTTAGGTTTAAGCATCTATTCGATAAAAAAATTAGAAATACAAAACCTTATGATCTAATTATAGACAATCAGTCAAAAATTAGAAATGCCCTAATATATAAAAAAATACCACACAAGTACTTTTTAAGCTTTGCCATGAGGGGTGTCTTGAGCAATCCAATAAGTTTTTTTCAAAAAAATCCGCATGTTCAATTAAGAGTAATTAACTATTTAGAAAAATTTTTAAATAAAGTGCTCGATATTAAAAATATTCAAATAAAAATTCCTGCTCAATACAAACAAGAAGCTGATAAATTAATTGATGATAGTAAGCGTTATGTTGGTTTTTCCATTAAAGCAGGTCACAAAACTAGAATCAAAGAATTTCAATTAATAGAAATTATTAAAACAGCTCAGCACTTTGCAGAAAAAAAATTTATACCTGTTTTTTTTATAGAGCCAAAATATATAGAAGAAATTAATCTAATAAAAAAGTATATTATTAATGCATACTTTCCGGAACATTTAGCTAGTCCTGAATTGCGTAATCCAGCTCTTGTCATAGCAATTGCAAATAAAATGAGTTTTAATATTAGTATTGATAATGGTGTGATGCATATGCTTTCTTTAACGGATCCAAAACTATTTGTTTTTTTTAACAAGAGTTCAAATAAATTTCGACCAATCAAAAACAATGCATTTGTATATGATTGTGAAAAAAATAAAGAAACAATTGAAAGTTTAGAAACTAAAAAAATTATAGAGTTTGTTGAAAAAAATATTTAATTAATTTTTGTTTCTACTAACTCTAGAACAAAATCATAAATAATCTTTAAATTGGATTGGGGCTCTCCACCTGCTTGGGCAAAATCTTTTCTTCCCCCTCCCCCCTTACCATTGAGAAATTTAGATATTTCTTTAGCGAAAAAAGAGGCGTCTAAATTATTGGTAAGTTCATTCGTAATGCCAACTGCTATATTCAATTTATTATCAAGCTCGCTAAAAGTAAAAACAGCAGAACTACCAATTTCTTTCTTATTGTCATCTACTATGGTTCTCAAATCTTTTCCAGAAAGACCATAAATATATTGAATTCGAACTGTTAGGTCTTTGAGTGGGTAATCTTTAATAATATTTTTTTTAGGATCTTGAAGAATGGTTTTTTTGTATAAAGATTCATACAAAGACCTTAGCTTGACTACTTTTACTTCTGGCGAAAAATCTTTAAAATCTTCAAGGTTACCATTTAGTTTTTTAATATTACTCTCTAAATCCTTAATCTGTAAATTCAGACTAGTTTCTTTCTCTTTGGCCAATTTATTTAAAGATTGTTTGTAGGCAGAGAGCTCGTCGCCTCTCAATGCTTCTATTCTTCTCACGCCAGAAGCAATAGAAGACTCGTTAATGATTTCAAAATTACCAATGGTGGACAGTTCTGTGATATGAGTTCCTCCACAAAGCTCTATTGAAAAAGTCTTGTTATTAAAGTTACCCATTGTAACTACTCGAACTTCATCTCCATATTTTTCTCCAAAAAGCGCCATAGCTCCTTGTTCAATAGCTTTTTTGGGAGTCATAAGTGTAGTTTTGACCTCGCCACCATTGATTACCACAGCATTTACATTCTTATTTAACTCCACAATCTCCTGCTGGCTAATTGGTTTTGAGTGACTAAAGTCAAATCTCAACCTATCAGGTCCAACATATGAGCCTTTTTGAGATACGTGCTTTCCAAGCTTTTCCCTTAGTGCAGCATGCAACAAATGAGTTGCTGAGTGATTACATTTAATTTTATCTCTTCTTTTTTTATCAATTTTTAAAATAAAATTATCTCCTGGTTTAAGCGTTCCTTTTTTAACCAAACCTGAATGTACATAAAAAGTACCAAAAATTTTTTGAATATCACTAACCTCAAATAAAACTCCATTTGATTCAACTGTACCAGTGTCTGATATCTGACCACCTGATTCTGCATAAAAAACTGTTTGATTAAAAATTAAACTTGCAGAATCTCCTTCCTTAATTTCTAGAGAAGCTTTGTTTTCTTTCACTATAGATAATAACTTAGATTCAATTTGATCAGATCCATACCCAAAAAATTCTGTGTCAGGTAATTTTTCTTTCTTTTGACCAGATACAATTTCAAACCAAATTTTATCTATTCCCACTGAGCCTGTACCCTTCCAGCTAGCTCTAGCCTCCACTTTGCTTTGTTCTCTTAATTTTTTGAACTCGTCATGATTAATCTTGATATTTTTTTCTTTTAAAACATCTTGCGTTAAATCAACTGGAAAACCGTATGTGTCATAAAGCTTAAATGCAACCGAACCTGGTAAGGTTTCATCTTTTATTTTCTTCACTTCATCATTTAAAATTTTTAATCCGTTTTTTAATAATGATGAGAATCTTTCCTCTTCTGTAACAACCGTTTCTTTTATCAAATCTTTTGCATTTTCTAATTGGGGGTACTCTTCTTTCATTAATTCAATAATAGTTGGTAACACTTTGTATAAAATTGGATCTGTTTTTCCCAAAACATTACTATGCCTCATCGCTCTACGCATTATTCTTCGTAATACGTAACCACGACCTTCATTAGATGGCAGTACGCCATCTGAAATTAGAAAAGCAGAAGCCCTAAGATGATCTGCTATCACACGGTAACTTGCAGTATTTTTTTCAGATAACTTTTGTTCAAACAAACTTTCCGTATCTAAAATAATTTTTTTAAACAAATCAATTTGGTAATTGTCATGGGTTCCTTGCAAAACAGCAGCCATTCGTTCCAGTCCCATTCCTGTATCAACTGAAGGTTTGGGTAAGTTAATTCTTTTATCTTTTGATACTTGCTCGTATTGCATAAATACTAAATTCCAAATTTCAATAAATCTGTCCCCGTCTTGATCTTTCGTTCCTGGCAATCCACCAAACAAATGGTCTCCGTGATCATAAAATATTTCAGAACAAGGCCCACATGGTCCCGTGTCACCCATTGACCAAAAATTGTCTGAAGTTGGTATTTTTATTATTCTATCTTTATTAAAACCCGTTATTTTGTGCCATAAATCGTAAGCTTCTTGGTCTTCTGAAAAAACAGTCACATACAATTTATCTTTAGGTAGGGAATATTCTTTAGTAATTAATTGCCAAGCATAATTAATTGCTTCTTCTTTAAAATAATCTCCAAATGAAAAATTTCCCAACATCTCAAAAAAAGTATGGTGCCTAGGGGTGAATCCTACATTTTCTAAATCATTGTGTTTTCCTCCTGCACGAACACATTTTTGCGCGGTTGTGGCTCTCTTGTAATCTCTTTGCTCCAGACCAGTAAAAACATTCTTAAACTGAACCATTCCAGAATTTGCAAACATTAAGGTAGGATCGTTTTGTGGTACTAGAGGGCTGGAATCAACTATCTGGTGATCGTTCGCTTTAAAAAAATCTTTAAAAGTCTTTCTTACATCCTGAAGTGTTTTGTTACTCATATTTTAATAAATACAGTTTTTAAAATAGAAGTCCATACAAGACAAAAGCACCCTACAAGGGTGCTCTTATCTAGCTTTAAGATGGCTAATAATAAAGTTTTTTTACTTATCTAGTTCCTTGGTATCTTTTGTATTTTTAGAATCCTCTTCAGTTTCTATTTTTTCTTTTGGCGAAGGATTTCCCATCATTTTATCAGATATCAGTCCAGCGTTGGCTCTAATAGCCATTTCAATTTCTGCTGATATTTTAGGATTGTTTATTAGATACTCTTTAGAGTTTTCTTTACCCTGACCTATTTTTTCTCCTTTATAGGAATACCAGGCTCCTGCTTTTTCAACAATGTCGGCTTTGGCACCAAGGTCAATTAACTCTCCTAATTTACTTATGCCTTTTCCATACATAATATCAAATTCAACTACTTTAAATGGAGGTGCGACTTTGTTTTTTACCACCTTCACTCTAGTTTGATTTCCTACAATTTCATCTCCATCTTTAATTGCACCAATCCTTCTGATGTCCAATCTAACGGATGAATAGAATTTCAAAGCATTTCCTCCAGCAGTTGTTTCTGGACTTCCAAACATCACTCCAATTTTCATTCTTATTTGATTAATAAAGATAACCATTGTGTTAGATTTTGAAATGCTTCCCGTTAATTTTCTCAAGGCCTGACTCATTAAACGAGCTTGCAGTCCCATATGATGATCACCCATTTCTCCTTCAAGCTCAGCCCTAGGAGTTAGAGCAGCAACAGAATCAACTACTAATACTGAAATTGCACCAGATCTAACTAATGTATCTGTTATTTCTAAAGCTTGCTCTCCAGTATCTGGTTGAGAGATTAATAAATCTGTAGTGTTTACACCTAGTTTTTTTGCATAACTTGGATCTAAAGCATGTTCAGCATCGATAAACGCACATGTTCCGCCACTTTTCTGCGCTTCTGCAATAACTTGTAATGCTAAAGTTGTTTTTCCTGAGGATTCTGGTCCGTAAATTTCAACAATTCTACTCTTTGGCAATCCACCTATCCCTAGGGCTATATCTAGACTCAACGAACCTGTTGAAATTGACTCAATATCCATTACTTGTCTTTGGCCAAGCTTCATTACAGAGCCTTTTCCAAAGTTTGCATCTATTTGACTAATTGCTGCATCTAAAGATTTTTGTCTTTCTTTGTCATCAGTGTGAGCCTCATTTACTACTTTTAAGTTACCTTCTTTTTTTGCCATTTTTTCTTCCTTTTTTTTATATTTTGATTAAACGAATCTATAAAACAAATGTACACATTTTGTTCTTATTTTCAAACTATTAAATAAACACCTGATTTATTAAGTTTTTTTACTAAAAAATGTGTCTAATCCAGCTTTTTTTATAGACTTCTTTTGGGTCGTAGACCTTGGCTTCTAAATTAAGATAATTTGCTGTTAGATTTCCAGTGACTTTAAGTAAGTTAAAGGTTGAAAGAATCTGTTCTCTTTCTGAATTAATTAAATTTAATCTTGATGCCAATAAAAAACCTCTAGAGTTTAAAACATCGAGAGTAGTTCTTTGTCCAGATTCATACTCTTGAATAATACCTTCGTAAGCTATTTCTGATGCTTTTAATTGCGCCTTAGCTAATTCTAATTTGCTTTCAGAAAGTTTGAAATTAGACCAAGATGATGAAGCAACTTTTACTGAATTGTTTTTGGCGTCTTCATAATCAAGTTCTGCACTAATCTTCAAGGCCTGCTTTTCTTTAACTAAAGAATATCCTTTGCCACCTGAATAAACTGGAATAGAAACTTTTGCTGAAGCTTCTGTTTTAGTTCTTTTGTCATAAGAAGAACTAAACTCATCATATTCTGAAACTTTAAAAGATACTGACGCCTTAGGAGCAAATGCATCTTCAATATTACTATTATAATCGTACTTTGCTTTCTTTACTTTTAGCTCAGAGATTAGCAGCTGAACATTTTTCTTTTGAGATTCAGAGATAGTGTCGTTTAATGATTGTGGAATTTTTATATTTTTTAAATTTGGATTCTTAAGGTCTTTAGGTTCATAACCAATAATATTTTTAAAATTATTTTTACTTATTGCCAAGTCATTTTTTGAACTTAAAAGTTTTGCTTTTGCTGATGCCAAAGAAGCTTCTGATTGAGCTAAGTCAGATAATTTTAACAATCCTTTATTGTATCTTGCCTTGTCTAACTCTACTTGTTTATCGGAAAGGTTTAAGTTGTCATTATTAATCAATACTTGTTTTTCAAATAACAAAACCTCTGTAAAAGATTCTACTGTTTTAAAAAGGACCTCTTGTTCTATATTTTTGAGTTCATATCTAGAAATATCAACAGCTTTTTTATACTTCTGTGCATTGGGTATTCCTTGAAATAACTTTTGAGTTACAGTTATCGAGTTTGTTTGTGTTTGTGAATTTGAATCTGAAACGGAAGAACCGTTATATGTAGTTGTGTTTTTGTTTATTGAATCTACTATCTCTGCAGACCCCTCTATGGATGGTTTGAAATTACTATAAGCCTGAATGAGAGTTTCATCTACTGCTTTTGTTTTTTCTCTTTGTGAATTCAGCTGAGGATTGTTTAAATAAGAAGAAGCTAGAGAGTTGAATAAATTCTCTTCCGCATATGCATGCGTTACAAAAATACAAAAACTTAAAAAATTTACTATAAATCGCATTTTACTTTTAAAGAGATTTAATCTTGTCTTCTAAAAAATCAAGTCTATCTTGTCCCCAAAAAAGCTCATTATCTATGATGAATGAAGGGGCTCCAAACACACCTTTGCTAATAGCCTCTTTAGAATTTGATAAATAGACGCTCTTAATGGCCTCATTGTCTGCATCTTTTTTAAGATCAGCAAAAGACAACCCTAGCTCTTTAGAAATTGTTTCTAACGTTGAATCGGAAGATATGTCCTGCTCCTCTGACCAAAGTTTAGTTAATACTGATTTTCCAAAATCAAGACTTAAGCCATTTTTGATTGTAGCAATAGCAAACAAGGCGGCTTTATGTGGGTCTGCGGGAGGGAAAAATTTAGGCTGTTTGTTAATATTAATATTTAATTTTTTTCCGCATCTCTCTATCTCTAATAATCTATAGGCCTGTCTTGATGGGTCTCTTTTAGGAACTGGGACTCCTCCTGTTGCAGGAAAAACCGTTCCCACTAAGTCAAAAGGTTTTTCATCTACTTCCAATGAGTATTTTTTTACAAGTTCTTGAAATTTATTCACACCTAAGTAGGCATAAGGAGATGCTACGCTATAATAATATTCTATTTTCATTTTGGTATTTATACCTTTAATTAAAGTTAATTAAATATATATTAAGAAAAATGATTGATCTTTTAACTGCGAATACACCCAATGGTCAAAAAATTTCAATTATGCTTGAGGAAATTGGACTTGAATACAAGGTTACAAAAATAAACATCAACAAAGACGATCAGTTTAATCCAGAATTTAGAAAAATTAGTCCTTTTAGTAAAATTCCAGTTATTAAAGATGGGGAGATTTCAGTTTTTGAGTCAGGAGCAATCCTCATATATCTGGGTGAAAAAAGTGAAAAATTTTATGATAAAAGCGAAAGACTAACTATTAATCAATGGTTAATGGGTCAGATGGCTTACGTTGGTCCTATGTTAGGTCAACATCATCAGTTTCATCATTACAATTCTGGTAAAAGTGAATTTGGAGAAGAAAGATATTTTAAAATTGCTAAAAGAATTTATGAAGATTTAGATGAACGTCTTGGTCAATCCAAGTACTTGGCGGGAGAAAATTATACGATTGCAGATATTGCAACTTTTCCATGGATTGCGCGACATGGTATCCACGACATTGGTCTTAAAAATTTTAAAAACTTAAGCAGATGGTATTTGGATATCTCTAAAAGAGAAGCAGTTATTAAAGGATATGATCTTTTAAAAAAAGGTGAGACAGTTCCTGGAATTTAATTATCCGCAAAAATCTTTTCTTGCTTCTCGTGCTTTTCTTGAGCTTCTACCGTTAAACTAGCTATAGGTCTTGCCACAAGTCGTTTTAAACCTATTTCTTCACCTGTTTCTTCACAGTACCCGTAAGTTCCTTCTTCAATTTTTTTAACAGCCGAATCTATTTTAGTAACAAGTTTTTTGTTTCTGTTAACCGTTCTCATTTCTACTGTTTTTCCAGATACTGAAGTAGCTTGATCAACAATGTCAGCAGAAGCTGAATTGTCATCCATGTCATTAAACATAATTCTATTATTTTGCTCTATCAGTTCTTTTTTCCAGTTAAATAACAGCTGTTTAAAATAAGCTTTGTGTTTGGCACACATATACTTCTCTTTGGAAGTGGGTTTGTAATTTTTAGGTAATTTTATTGGCATTTGTAAAGCGCTGGATAATAGGGTTCTAATTTTAAGTGTCAATTAATAATAAAGCATATAAAAGCAAATAAATGACGATAAATAAAAAATTATTTATTTTTTTATCAACACACTTGATAATTTGGACCTTAGTCCCCTCTATTACCAACAACAATTTACCTTTAGATACCATTGAGGCCTTGGCCTGGGGAAGCAATTTAGAATGGGGATTTAACAAGCACCCTCCCATGAGCGCTTTTGCTGTTGAGCTATTTTATCAAATATTTAAAAATCAAGATTGGTCTTACTATTTACTGAGCCAAATTTTTGTTATTACATCTTTTTATATTGTTTACAAATTTGCTGAAGAATTTTTAGAAAACAAAAGTCATGCATTTTTTTCCATTTTGCTTTTGGAGGGTATTTATTTTTACAACTTCACTACACCTGAATTTAATGTAAATGTTTGCCAGCTACCTTTTTGGTCATTAACTGTTTTGTATGCATGGAAATGTATAAAATATGACAAAATAAAAGACTATTTGTTATTAGGGCTATTTATTGCTTGTGGTCTTTTATCAAAATACCTTTTTGCATATTTGGTCTTGAGTGTTGGACTTCTATTTGCTTATCTGACTGTTAAGGAAAAAAAGATTAGAACAAAATCTCTTGTTATTGTACCCACTTTTCTACTCTTACTATTACCTCATCTAATGTGGTTAGCAGACAGTAATTACATTACAGTTACCTATGGTCTGAATAGAACTGGTGGTGAAGCTAATCTACTAAGTCATTTAACTCAACCCATTATATTTTTGGGCAAACAACTTGGAATATTAATTCCTTTTGCTTTAATGTCTTTTTTTATTATCCCCAAACTTAAAACTAATATTCGTTTTGCGGATCGTAAATTTATTTTTTTACTATTCGTCAACCTCGCCCCACTGGCCCTAGTGTTCTTAACATCCATGGCTATGGGCGTTAAAATCAGAACTATGTGGATGACTCCTTTTTATTTATTCTTTGGAGTTTTCTTAATTTATATATTTCAGAGCAAGATAAGCATCAACAATCTAAAAAAATTTTATTGTACGTTTATTTTTTTATTTTTCTTATCCCCTTTCACCTATGGTTACATTTCTTTAACTAAAGATAATAAGCGTACTGATTACAAGGGTCAGGAAAAAGCTATACTGGTTAAAAAAAAATTAACTGACTTGGGTTATGAAAATATTTCTTCTATCCAGGGTAATGAGTGGTTAGCAGGAAATTTATGCTACAATTTAAAACCTAGACCCAAATGCACTGTACAAAATAAAAATGATTTTACATTAGTGGCAGAAAATAAAAAAGGGAGAGCTTCTTTTGTATACAGTCAAACTTTGTGGCTCAAACAAATAATGGATAAATGAAAAAATACATAATTATCATTCCTGTCTACAATGACTGGCAGTCGGTTTTAAAGCTAATAGATAATATTGATTTACAAATTAATAATCAAAATATTGACATTGTTATTATCAACGATGCTTCGACTGAGGCTATTGATGGCACCAAAAGAACCTACTCTAAAATCAATTCTGTTAAAATTTTAAATTTAACTAACAATATTGGTCATTGCCAAGGAATTGCTACAGCTCTTCAATACTGCAATACAAATTTAGAATTCGACTACATTATACCTATGGATGGTGACGGAGAAGACAGGCCTGAAGAATTAAATAATTTTTTTAGTCTAGCGGATTCTTCATCTCCTGAAATTATCACAGCAAATAGAATAAAAAGAAGTGAAGGGAATTTGTTTAAAGCCTGCTACGCAGTTCACAAGTTTCTTACCTACCTAATGATAGGAAAAATGGTTAAATTTGGAAACTATTCATGCTTGTCTAAAAAAGCTGTAGGAAAAATACTTTCAAGTGGATCTATTTGGCTTAGCTACTCTGGTTCTATTATTAAGAATTTTACTTCTATCCATTCTATAGAGTCCATTAGAAGTACTAGATACTTTGGTCCCTCGAAAATGAATTTTATAAAATTAATACTTCATTCCTTAAATATTTCAGCTAGTTTTAGAGAGACTATTTTTATCAGATCTACTCTTTTAGTTATGTTTTTTAGCTATGCAGCCCATGAAACCACCAATTCATATTTTTTGATTCCAGCTATGCTCTCTTGGGTTTTTATGCTGTTTATGTTTTACCTCTCACGAAAAGACGATCTTAAAAAACTAGATGCTAGCTACTTAAATATTAAAGATCTAACCACTTTTTACAGTAGGTAAGAAATCAAAGTGAGAAGTGTCTATTTTAGATGAATGATCCCTTCTCATTTTCCAGCAATGCCCGACTCCGCTATCTGCCAGCGTTAAGGAATTTCTTCCAAATTTTACATTCATGCTATCTATAGCTTTCATTAAGCTGTTTGATTTTTGACTATTCTTATCTACAAATAAATTTTGGCCGTACTCACTGTTATTAACTAAGCCTAAAAAAACTACTCCTGCTTTTTGGTATCTATAACCTTTTGCAAAAATTTTTTTTAGAGCATCTACGCAAGCTCTAGATAAGATCATGCTATCATCTGTCGATATAGCCAAATCAATTTTTTCAGATCTAGATAGAAAAAGATGTTTATCAAAAGGGCTGGTTCTTATAAAGACAATAACAGACTTAACTAGTTGCTCATCTTCTCTAATTTTTTCTGCTGCGTTTAAGCAGTGAGTAACAACTGCTTCTTTAAGCTCCTCAAAAGACTCTACTTTGCTTCCAAAGGACTTGGAGACACAGCAACTTTTTCTTTTTTTTTTCTCAGAAGTCTCGAGCGTAATACAACTTGCTCCATTAAGCTCCATGACTGTTTTCAAACCAAAAACATTTGTATTTTTTTTAATCCAGGACGAGCTAGAATACTTAAGCTCATACGCATTATTTATTTTATTTTTTTTATACAGATTTGAAAGTTGACGCCCTACTCCCCACACATCCTCAATGTCAATATTCTTAAGAATACTATTTATCTCTTCTTGAGTTAGTTTTGTTAAATCAATAACCCCTTCTACATTTTTTTTTGCCAAGTGATTAGCTATTTTGGAAAGTGTTTTGTTACTTCCAACTCCTATGCTAACTGGTATTCCTGTATTTTGATAAATAGTTTTTTTAATATCAATGATAAAATTATTCATATTTTTTATAGACATATTGCTTAGATCTAAAAAAGCCTCATCTATTGAATAGTATTCAATGATTGGAAAGAGATTTTTTAAAATTGTCATTATTCTTCTAGATATATCTCCATACAGCGCATAGTTTGAGGAAAATACCTGAACATTATTAACTGTTACTATATTTTTTATTTTAAAATAAGGCTCACCCATTTTAATTCCAATTTTTTTTGCTTCTGTGGATCTTGCAATGACACATCCATCATTATTAGACAAAACAACTACTGGAGATTGGGAAATCTTAGGATTAAACAGTCTTTCGCAAGAAACATAGAAAGAATTGCAATCTACTAGTGCTATAATTTTTTTCTTGGTATTATAGTTTGTGAATAACATAAGTTACCACTCCCCATAGTTCAGTATTCAAATTGGTATTAATTTCTATTTCTTTTGTAGAGTTGTTTTTTTTAGAAAGCAGAAAATATTTTTCTTTTTTTTTTACGATTTTTTTTACTACCAGCTCTCCTTCGAAATTAAGAACTGCAACAGAGTTTGTTTTTAATGTCAAACTACGGTCTACTATCAAAACATCTCCCTCTGTGATTTTGTGATCAATCATAGAGTTGCCCTGAACTCTAATTAAAAATGTTGAAGATGGTTTTTTAATAAGCTCTTTGTTTAGGTCTATTTGCTCTTCGATGTAGTCTGTTGCTGGAGATGGAAATCCAGCGCTTACTTTTTGTAAAATTATAGGTAAAGTTTCTTTCATTTTTGTTCTTATTTTGTTCTTTGTTTAAGAAACCTATACACCTATTCAGGTTGTATTTTGAGTCCAAAATAGATTCATTCATGAATCAAAGGGTGAACATTTGAACTAGATATTGTGTCTGTGTGGATAACTAAATCTATAAAAGTCTAAACTACTTAAGACCCAGTCTTTTGTGAATATCACTAGAAGAGGTTGTGAACCTAAAGACATATTTTTCATCAGGTTTGGCTCTTTTAAAACACTCTTGAGCTGCTAGTGCAGCCTCATGAAACCCGCACAAAATGAGTTTTAGCTTTCCTGGGTAAGAACAAATATCTCCCACTGCAAAAATTCCTTTTTCGTTCGTTTCAAAATTATGAGTATTAACAACAATTGTTTTCTTATCCAAATTCAAACCCCAATTCACTATGGGTCCAAGCTCCATTTTCAGACCAAAGAAAGCCAAGACAGAATCTACTTTAATCTCTTTTGTTTCTTTTTGGTTATCTTCTATGATAATTTTTTCTATAGAAGAGCTTCCAATAAAATCTTTCGGCTGACAATTTGTATAAAGATCAATTTTTCCTGATTCTTTTAACTTCATCATTTGATCAACTGTGTGTTGAGCTGCCCTAAACTCATCTCGTCTATGAACTAGTATTATTTTTTTTGCAATTTTTGAAAGCTCGACCGCCCAATCTAAAGCAGAATCTCCCCCTCCAAATATACAAACCTCTTGGCCTGAAAATTGATTTTTATTTTTCACAGAATAAAACAAATTCTTATCTTCAAATCTTTCAATACCTTCAATGGGAGGTTTCCTTGGCTCAAAAGAACCTACGCCACCTGCAATAATAACATTAGGGGTTTCAAAAATTAAATGATCGCTAGTTTCTACAATCCAGTTTTTATTATTTTTTTTAATAGTATTCACTCTTTGGTTTAAATGAAATTCATTTTTAAATGGCTTAATTTGTTCTAATAAATTATTTGTTAGACTTTCTCCTGTGCAAACTGGAAGAGCTGGAATATCATAAATGGGCTTATCAGGATAAAGCTCGATACATTGTCCACCTGCTTTATCTAAGTTGTCAATTACATGAGAATTTAAACCTAAAATACCTAGTTCAAAAACAGTGAACAAGCCAACTGGTCCTGCACCAATTATAACCGCATCTGTTTTAATCATTTACCCTTGTTTTTCTGGTAATGAAACAGCAATGCCATCTAACTCTTCGTCTAAAAATATTTGACAACCTAGTCTGCTAGTGCCTTTGGTTTCAAATGCAAAGTCTAGCATATCTTTTTCAGCATCAGACTGCTCTGGTAATTTATCTACCCAATCATCATCAACATAAACATGACAAGTAGCACAAGCGCAAGATCCACCACAATCCGCGTCAATTCCAGGAACATTGTTTTGCACGGCACCTTCCATAATAGTAAGGCCCTTTTCAACATTCACTACGTGCTCTGTTCCGTTAAATTCAATATAGGTTACTTTTGGCATAATCTCCTTTATATTTATCCAATAGCTAATGACAATAAATTATTTCAATAAAATAAAATTAAATTTTAAAATAAAGACATTTAAACTTAAGGACGAGTTTAAAATATCAAGAGTGTCTAAGAAAATTGTTAAAGTCATAGATATTTCACTAAAAGATGGCGTCAATTCAGCTACAGCAGAGTGTGTTCCTTATCAAAGGTATAACGAAAAATTAGATGATATTTTTAAATATCTAAGAATGAACAAGGATAAGTTGGAAAAAATAATTATAAACAACAAACTTGAAGCAATACCCTTCCTTTCTCTTCAAAATGCTCTTTCCACTTCCACCATATCTCTGCAGCTAAAGAAAAAAAAAGTAAATTTTTTTACATCAAATAAAATTAAAAAAAAAATTGTTACTTCTATAACCATTCCTATTTTTGATTTAAAAAAAACCAAAAAAGTTCTAAAAAAATTTACCAAAACCAAGATTATAAAAATAAAATTAGATCAAAAAGAAGTTATAGATAAGCTTATTCTCATTAAAGAAATTTGTCCAAAATCTAAAATTATCATTGATGCAAACGAATCTTGGAGCAAACCTTTTCTTCAAACTAACATTAAAAAGCTAGAACAATTCAATATTCTCTTTATTGAACAACCATTTCCTCAGGGAAAAGATCATTACTTACAAAATATTAAATCTAAAATAAATTTTTGTGCTGATGAATCTTTCCATATAAAAAATAAAAACTTAATTAAAAATATACAACACTATAATTATGTAAATTTAAAATTAGATAAGTTTGGGACACACGAAAATATTCTCAAATACATAGCTATTGCAAAAAAACTAAAGAAAAAAATTATGCTAGGTTGCATGGTAAGCTCCTCTCTTTCTATCTACCCTGCCTTGAGATATTTTAACAATTGTAACTATTACGACTTAGACGGAGCTTATTTTTTAAAAAAAGATCGCCTGCGCGGAATAACTTACCGAGATGGTTTGGCAAAAATAAATTTTAAGTTTTACTAGCCCAAAAAAAAAGGCCCCTTAAAAAGGGGCCTTTTTTTAATTTTAAAAATTAATTTAAAATATATTACTTACCAGCTGGTGTAAGTGACTTAGCTGTAGAGTAGATTACTAGACCAAATAAAATCTTGTTGATAAAATCAGCCAAGTTATAAATTTGATTTAGAGTCGCTTCATCAGTTCCGCCAATCATATATCCAAATAGGTAACCTAAAGGATAAACAGACCAACCTAATGTAACAATCCATTTACAAAAGTTAAAACAATCAGATGCAGGACCTCTTAATTTTCCTGCTTCTTTTGCTGCTTCTCCTGCGAATATTTCATATAGAATGTAGATCCATCCTGCCATTCCTATTACAAAACCAGCAGTGATGTTCATGTAACCAGCTTCACCTAAGTATCCACCGATTAACATAACTAATGTTCCAATTAATAATCTCCAAAAAATTCCTGAAGATACTTTTTTAACAGCTGATAAGATGAAATAAAATTCAATCATCAATAAAGGAACTGTTAATAACCAATCGATATATCTAAATACAGTTGGAGAAGTTCCTGTAGTGATCCATACTTCTCTCATGTACATATAATGGAAGAACGCAATACCAGTCACTAGACCAGATAATGTCATTGATGTTCTCCACGAAGCTTTAACGGAATTTCTCTCTATGAAGAAAAAAACAGTTGAAGCTAGTAGTGCCATAGAAATCAACCAGAACGAAATTCCAGTGAAATCATTTGATGCTAACATAGCAGTTTTCATAATTTACTCCCCTTTTTTTTTTTAAACAAAAAATGCGACTTCTAATTGCTTAGACTTTGCATCATTTTGCTAAACTTTACTAGAATTTGCTAGATATACAAATAAAAAATGACTTATAAACAAGGAAAATGAGTAAAAATTGTACAAAATTTGCTTTTTTTTTGTATATTTTTCATGCTTTAATCTATTTTTTCGAACTATAACTAAACATATAATTTTATGGATAAATACACATCAGCTTTTAAAGAATCGATTCAGAACAAGGAAGAGTTTTGGGCGAAAGCAGCAGAAGATGTTAAGTGGATTAAAAAATACGATCAGGTTTTGGATTCCAGTAACCCCCCATTCTACAAGTGGTTTAAAGGAGGAAAAATAAATACATGCTATAATGCACTCGACCGACATGTTGAGGAGGGCAACGGAGAGAGAGTAGCTCTTATCTATGACAGTGCGATGTCAAATATTAAAAAAAAATATACTTATCAAGAATTAACTAATGAGGTTTCTATTTTAGCTGGTGCCTTGCAAAGGCAAGGAATTGTTAAAGGAGATAGAATAATTATTTATATGCCTATGATACCAGAGGCAATCATGGCAATGCTAGCCTGTGCCAGAATTGGCGCTGTTCATTCTGTAGTCTTTGGTGGATTTGCCTCTAAAGAATTAGCAAGCCGGATTGATGACTCAGGTGCAAAATTAATTTTATCTGCCTCTTGTGGTTTGGAGCCAGGAAGAACTGTAGAATACAAACCTTTGCTAGTGGAAGCAATAAAACTTGCAAAGCACAAGCCTGAAAAAACAATTATTTTTCAAAGAGACGAGCACAAATCAGTATTAGAAACTAATTACATCGATTGGAAAGATTTTATTAAGGGAGCTTCTAAAGCCCCGTGTGTTGAATGTGATGCAAATGATCCTGCTTATATTCTATATACCTCTGGAACCACTGGAGTTCCAAAGGGAATTTTAAGAGATATTGGAGGACACATAGTTGCTTTGAAGTGGACAATGAAAAATGTCTATGACATTAACCCTGGTGATGTTTGGTGGTCTGCTAGTGACATAGGTTGGATTGTTGGTCACTCTTATATTGTCTACGCTCCTTTATTCCATGGGTGTACCACTGTAATTTTTGAAGGAAAGCCTGTGGGCACTCCTGATGCAGGTGCTTTTTGGAGAATAATTTCTGAATATAAAATTAAAACAATGTTTACTGCTCCAACAGCATTTAGGGCAATTAAAAAAGAGGACTCTAAAGGAGAATTTTTTAAAAAATATGATTTGTCAAAATTTGAAGCTCTGTTTTTAGCGGGAGAAAGAGTAGACCCTGATACGATTCATTGGGCAGAAGATTTGTTAAAAAAACCAGTGATCGATCATTGGTGGCAGACAGAAACTAGCTGGTCTATTACGTCCAATTTTAAAGGTCTGGGTCTTTTTCCAACTAAGTATGGTTCTGCGGGAAAACCAGCCCCTGGATATGATGTTAGAGTACTAAAAATTGATGGTTCTGAGGCTAAATCTGGTGAAATGGGAGATATTGTAGTCAAACTTCCGCTTCCTCCAGGTACTTTTCCAACTCTATGGAATGCAGACAAAAGATATAAAGAAAATTACATGGATACCTACCCTGGTTTTTATCAAACCTATGATGCGGGTCATATTGATGAAGACGGGTATGTTTGGATTATGTCAAGAACAGATGATGTTATCAATGTTGCTGGCCACAGACTCTCCACAGGAGCTATCGAAGAAGTTTTATCTGACAATAAAGATGTAGCTGAATGTGCAGTAGTTGGTATCGCAGATAAATTAAAGGGTCAACTTCCTATTGGGTTGGTGGTTCTTAAAACGGGAATCAGCAAAAAGCATGAAGATGTTTCTAAGGAATGTATTCAAATGGTCAGGGACAAAATAGGACCGGTGGCAGCATTTAAAACAACCTTGGTAATAAAAAGACTACCCAAAACAAGGTCGGGGAAAATATTAAGAGGAACTATTAGAAAGATTGCTGACAAAGCATCTTACACAGCACCTGCTACTATCGATGATCCTAAAATTTTAGATGAGATTAAAGATTCTCTCAAGTTAGCTGGTATAATTTAAAAGATAAATTAAAATAAGATATCTTGCAGACTTACCAATTGAAACTAATAATAAAAATTTAAAAAAGTTTGTTTTCAGTGTTCCTGCAACAAAAGTTAAAGGATCTCCAAAAAAAGGAACCCATGCAAACAAAAGGGACCACTGACCGTATTTACTAAACCAAAAAGAGGATTTTTGAATTTGCTTATCCGAAAAAGGAAACCATTTTTTATTTTTAAATTTAATAAAATGAATTCCTAAATACCAATTCACACAAGAGCCCAAGATATTTCCTAAGCTTGCAAAAATAAATAGTAAAAAAATACTGTATGTTTTGGTAGATACCATTCCTAATAAGGTTAATTCAGAAGAAACGGGTAGTATTGTTGCTGCAAAAAAACTAATAAAAAAAAGAGTAAAATATCCCATTAGTATTTCAAATTCAAAAAAAACAATGTGGGTTTATTAATCAGAAAAATTATTTTCAATACACATGGCAATACCCATACCACCACCAATGCATAAGGTTGCTAATCCTTTTTTAGCTTTTCTTTTTTGCATTTCGTGAATTAGAGTAACTAAAATTCTTGCTCCAGAAGCCCCGATAGGATGGCCTAATGCAATCGCTCCTCCATTAACATTAACTTTCTCAAGATCAAAACCCAATTCGTTATTTACTGCAATAGCTTGCGCTGCAAAAGCCTCGTTAGTTTCAATTAAGTCTAAATCGTCTTTACTCCATCCTGCTTTTTTTAAAGCCAAATTAGAAGCGGGAATAGGTCCTGTTCCCATTATAGAAGGATCCACTCCACATTGAGCCCACGAAACTATTCGAGCCAGGGGTTTTAGATTTTTTTTCTTAGCAGTTTCTTCTGTCATTAATACTGCTGCTGCCGCACCATCATTCAAACCAGACGCATTACCAGCGGTAACTGAACCATTTTCTTTAAAGGCCGGTCTTAAAGTTCCAAGCTTTTCAACTGTAGATCCTGTCTTTGGATGTTCGTCTTGTTCAAAAACAGTTTCTTGTTTTTTAACCTTGAGTATTACTGGAACAATTTCATCTTTAAACTTGTTAGCAACAATTGCGTTATGAGTTTTTTTTTGCGACAAAGCTGCAAATTCATCTTGCTGCTTTCTTGAAATATTAAATTGTTCAGCAACATTTTCAGCTGTAATGCCCATGTGATACTGATTATAAATGTCCCATAACCCATCCATGACCATAGAATCTTTTATTTTTCCATCGCCCATTTTAATTCCATCACGTACATGTATATAATGAGGGGAGTTGGACATGCTTTCTTGTCCACCCGCAATCATAATAGTTCCATCTTCACATTTAATTGAATTATAGGCTAAGGCTACAGAAGCTAGCCCCGATCCGCAGACCTGGTTAATTGTAGTTGCTGTTTTTTCTTTTGATATACCCGCATGTATAGCTGCCTGCCTTGCTGGGTTTTGACCTGCCCCTGTGGTAAGAACCTGCCCCATATAAACCATATCAACTTCGTCAGACTTAAGCTCGGAATGCTCTAGACACCTCTTGATAACTAAGGAGCCCAAGTGTGAGGCTGCCTGGTGTGCAAGTGCTCCACCAAAAGATCCAATGGCTGTTCTAAAAGCACTTGTTATTACTATGTTTGTATTTTTCATATTCAGCTTTGCTTGGACAGAGATTGTATAACAGTTTTTACTTTATCCAAAATAAAACAACAATAAGGACTAACAAACTGGCCATAGAATAATTAAAAAGAGAAATGGACAGCTTACTACCAAGTAAAGATCTTAGATATTTTCCAAAAATAGCCCAGGTAGAAATAGAAAGAAAGGCGGATGTTAGGGTAAGAGTAAACACTATAATCGTATCTTGAATGAAATTCTCACCAGTATCAATAAATTGCGAAACAACAATGATAGCTGTGACCACTCCTTTTGGATTGATAAATTGAAAAAAATAAGAAGCTAAAAACGTCATTGGTTTTTGTACCTCTTTTTCTTCTATCGATTTAACCTTAATTAATGTGTAGGCTAAATAAATAAGAAATAGTGATCCTAATATTTCAACAGTTCTTTGAACTATGGGAAACTCTATAAAAATAATTACCAAACCAAAATTAACAGCTAAAATTAAAGACGGCCAACCAAAGGTGACACCTAAAATATGAGGAATCGTTTTTTTAAAACCAAAATGAAATCCAGAGTAAGAAGCGATAATGTTATTAGGTCCTAGGGTAAAATTACCTACAAACAACAAAAGAATTAAAGGAATATAGAGCGGGTACAAAGTGATATTAAAGCTGAAGGTATTCATAGAAAGAACGGATAGCAATAATTAAAAGAAACACACCAAATACTTTGCTAAGCAATGTTTTTTCAATCCGATGTGCTAATCTTGCTCCAATTGGAGCCATAAACATAGTCACAGGAACAAATACTAAAAAACCTGGTAAATTTACATAACCTAAGCTTAGTGGAGTATTCACTACATCAAAAAAAAATCCGCTAAAAGACATGCTGCTAGCTCCAAAAATAGAAATTAGAAATCCTATTGCCGCTGACGTTCCTATGGCAATTTTAATAGGATAGCCAAATAATCTCATTGCTGGAACACCTAGTGAGCCGCCTCCAATACCGAGAGGAACAGCAAAAAAGCCTAAACCCATTCCAATTACAGCTTTAAACGTTTGTGATATTGGTCTTGGATTTGCTCCCACTTTTTCTCGAAAAAAAATAAAAAATATTCCTACTAAAAAAGCAAAGACAGAAAAAAACAACATTAAGGGAGGTGTTTTTAAATTAGAAGCCAACACTGTTCCAAGTATTACTCCTAGAACAATAAAAATTCCGAAAGATTTTATTAATTTAAAATCGACTGCATTAAATTTCATATGGGTCTTAGCAGACATGATCGAGGTCGGTATAATGATTGCTAGTGATGTTCCAAGAGATAAGTGCATTCTAGTTGCAATATCAAAATCCATAACTGTGAAAGCATAATACAATGCTGGGACCATTATAATGCCTCCTCCTACTCCTAACAAACCAGCAATAAATCCTGAGACAGATGCCGCCACTGCCAAGACAATTATTAATGAGGTTAGTTCGGATGCGCTTAAAACAGTAAACATTTTTTATAGATTATCATTACTATGAATTTAAAATTTTAATATAAGAATATTAAACGACTTTAACAGCTAAATTACTTAGTTTGCCAATTGAACCTTCTAAATAGTCTCCTTTTTGAACTGGTCCAACCCCAGCAGGAGTTCCTGTCATAATTAAATCTCCAGCTTGTAATGTGTAATATTTAGATAAATGTGAAATCATTTCAGGTATTTTCCAAATCATCATATTAAGATCACCCTGTTGTTTAATTGCACCATTCACTTTTAAAACAATAGATCCGCTTTCCATAGTTCCCGATTTTTCTATAAGATTTAATTCTCCCATGGGAGCAGAATGTTCAAATGCCTTTCCAATTTCCCAGGGTCTTCCTGTTTTTTTTGCTTGTCCTTGCAAATCTCTTCTAGTCATATCTAGGCCAACTCCGAATCCCAATACATGTCTATAGGATTCTGATAAAGAAATATTAGATCCACCACTTTTAAGCGCAACCACTAGCTCTATCTCATGATGTACATCAGAAGTTTGTGGGGGGTATGGAAAATTACCTGATATGTCTATGTTGTCTGCATTTTTTTGAAAAAAAAAGGGATCTTCTTTATTCGGATCAAAGCCCATTTCAATTGCATGATCTGCATAATTTCTTCCGATGCAATAAATTCTTCTAACAGGAAATTGTTGAGAAGAATCTTTAATAGGAATCAAAGTTAATTTTGGTTCCGGTACAATTAGACTGTTCATGAAACTGCTATTTTTTCTTTTTCATTATTTTGAACAATCTCTAATATATGATTCACCTTTTGGAAATCAGAATCTCTTGCCATCATATTGTTAGATAAATATCGTTTCCATTCCGTAGATCCTTTTTGACCATGATACAAGCCTACTGTATGCCTCATTATTTGATTAACTCTTGTTCCTTTTTGAACCTCATCAGAAACATATTTTACTATTTCTTCTACAATTTGAACTCTCGTTAAAATATCAGAATTGTTAAAAATTTCTCTCTCTACATCAGCCAAAAAATAGGGAGATTGATAAATTTTCCTTCCAATCATAACCCCATCTACATGGGATAGATGTTCTTTTATTTCGGAGCACTCCGTAATTCCGCCATTGATAACAATTTCTAAATTAGGATTTTCTTGCTTAATCTGATTTACCATTGGGTAATTTAATTTTGGAATATTCAAGTTTTCTTTAGGGGATAATCCTTTTAAAATTGCCCTTCGTGCATGCAAAATAATAGTCTTACATCCAGCATTGGACATTTTGTTTATAAAAGAGTTTAAATAATCAAACTCCTCCACATCATCGTAACCAATTCTTGTTTTTGCTGTTACAGGAATCTTGCAAGCATTCACCATAGCATCAATGCATTCTGCAACTAGATCTGGCTCTTTAATTAAACAAGCTCCAAATTGATTTTTTTGTACTTTTTTACTTGGGCAACCAAGATTGATATTAATTTCATCATAACCCATATCTTCAGCAATCTTGGCTACTTCTGCTAAATCATTTTTATTGGATCCACCTACTTGCAAAGCTAAGGGCTTTTCAAAATTGCTAAACCCCAATATTTTTTCACGATCTCCATTTAAAGCAGCGCCGGTTGATACCATTTCCGTATAAAGAAGAACGTTTTTGCTAATCAGTCTTAAAAAATAACGATCATGCCTATCCGTGCAATCCATCATCGGAGCAACCGAAATAGTTCTATTAATTTTAGACATATTTTTTAATTTTATCAGAGTAGGAGATAATTTTTTTATTAGTAAAGTCTTCGTGAATTTTTTCTAACTTATTTAAATGATAGATATAATTCACCATAATTCCAAAAGATTCTTGATATCCATAATCGGATACATTTCCATTGATAATTACATCTTCAATGCTTGCTCCGTTTCCAAGGTGAAATCTTGAGACTGGATTTAAAGGCTTCTCATTATGTTTTTCATTAATTAAATAATGTACAACTACTTTTTTTATAGCTTCTTTTTCTTCTATAATTCTTTGATCTCCTAACTTTATTGTATCTGATTTTAGAAAAGAAATTTTTTCAATATCGTAATTTTTCAAAATATTTACCAATTTGTCATCGCTTAAATTTTTAAACCAACTTGCAAACCCAGGTAAGGGTGACAAAGTACCAAAATTTTTAATATTAGGATTTTCAGATTGGATTTCGTATACGACCCTTTTGATTAAAAAATTACCCAAGGTAACTCTCATCAGTCCTTCTTGACAGTTGCTAATAGAATAAAATGTTGCGGTATTAGACTTTTCAAAATTTCCAGCAATTGGTTTCATGATATCCTGTATTGATTTTCCAAGACCATCTCCAAAAGCCACTTGCACAAAAATTAAAGGTTCATCTGATAGGACTGGGTGAAAATATGCAAAAAATCTTCTGTCTTCTTGCAATCTTCTTTTTAAACTATTCATATCCGAAATTTTATGAACTTTTTCATATTTAATTATTTTCTCTAAGATTGCAGCTTTAGTTTCCCAAGTAATGCGTTCCAATCTTAAAAAGCCAGGATTAAACCAAGACTTAAATAAATGTCTCATGTCTTGATCAAAATCTTTTAACTCTGGATTGGTTTTGGTAAACTTGATTAAGTCTTCACGCATAGACACCAGTACAGATGTTCCATCTGGAGCCATATTCATTCTACGAATAAGCTCTTGTCTGTTTCCCTCAATGGCGTTTCCTAAATTATCCAGATTAGATTTTTTTTTATCTTTTAGATAAACGGATATTTCATCATCAATCAATTCTAAATTTGGCTTAAATTTTTCATTGATAGTTAAAAAAAAAATTAATTTTTGTTCTTTGTCTAAAATTTTATAAATTTCACTAATTTCCCTTGCGATTGCAATTCCTGAGGCTGTTCCTTTATACGAAATAAGATCATCACAGAGTTGTACTAAAGTAGCCAAATCTCTTTTTTCAGAAAACTTTTTTCCTAATATGCCTTTTCCAACATCAGCAATGGAGCTTATTATTTTTTTAAAATCCAGCATCTTTTCCCATAAGTTTGTCTGGTAACCATGTAACAATCTCTGGAAAAATACACAATATCAAGATGCAAAGAATCATCATTCCTATGAAGGGGATAGATCCTTTTAGTATTTCGCCCAAACTCACATCAGGCGTAATTCCTTTAATTATATATAAATTAAGTCCTACTGGAGGGGTAATTAAACCTATCTCCATATTGATAGTAAATACAATTGCAAACCAATAAGGATCAAATCCAAAGTCAGTAAGAATTGGTAATAAAATTGATGAAGTCATAACGATCACCGCAACGGGCGGCAAAAAGAAACCACATACTAGTAAAAAAATATTGATATAAAAAAATAATAGCCACTTGTTTAGCCCCATATCTACTACCACTTGAGCAATAGATTGAGTTACGTACAAAGTAGAAAGACTAAAAGCAAAAATATACGAAGCTGCAATAATAAACATAATCATTACGCTTTCTTTCATTGAAATTTTTACAATATCCCATATTTTTTTAGGTTGATAAATTTTATAAACTACGGCTATCATTACAAAGACAAGGAAGGCTCCAACACCTGAGGCCTCCGAAGGTGTGGCAACTCCACCATAAAGAACATAAAGAACACCGGCAACAATAGCTAGGAAAGGTAAAATTCTAGGTAGTACCTCTAATTTTTCTTTTAAGGTAGGAGATGTTCTGTCTTTTAAACGAGCTGCAGAATCTTTATCAATATAATATGCGTGTATGTATGCCCAAAACATAAATAAGAATGCAAGCAATATACCTGGAATTACACCAGCTAGAAATAATCTTCCAATAGATGTGCCTGTCGCAAGACCGTAAACAATTAAAACAATACTTGGGGGAATTAAGACACCAAGTGTTCCTCCGGCTGCAATACATCCTGTAGCAAGTCTTGCGGAGTATCCTCTTTTTCTCATTTCTGGAATTCCCATAGTTCCAATGGCAGCACAAGTTGCGGGGCTTGAACCACTAAGAGCAGCAAAAACTGCACAAGCACCAATGTTTGAAATTACTAATCCGCCTGGCAATCTCCATAACCATCTATCTAAGCCTGTATAAAGATCTTTACCTGCAGGTGAATGTGCAACTGCCATGCCCATTAAAATAAACATTGGAATAGAAAGTAAAATAAAGGAATTTATTCCAGAATAAAAAGTTTCTGCATACACTTCAATAATTTGCACACCTTCAGCAGCAACTAAAAAAACTAAAGAAACAACACAAAGACCAAAAGCAATTGGAATTCCAGAAAACAAAATCATTACTGTAAAAATCCCAACAACAGCCCCTAGTGTTAATGGATCCATATTTTCAATCATTAACTTAACTCCTTTAGTCTTCTACCAAGTCTTAAAAGTTCACCGATATAAGCCATGGTCATGAGCATTGCTCCAATTAACATTGAAGAATAAGGAATCCATAATGGAGGTCCCCAAATAGTTCCTGTATCGTAGTTTTTAACAAAGGCTTCTGAAACAATTTCATAAGAAACATAAAATAAAACTAAAAAAAATATTAAACAAAGAATAGAGGTAGAAATTTTTAAAATCGTAACTCCTTTTTCACTTAAAAAAGTGTAAAAATAGTCCATATTTACATGGCCATTTTCTGCAAAAACATATGCACTACCAATAAAAGTAGAGGCAACAAGCAAGTGTGTGACAAGCTCTGGTTGCCAGGTAATGGCATTTCCAAATATATATCTTTCAAGTACTAATTCTGTAACAATAACAATTGATAGCATAATGCTCGCAGCAGCAAAAACCCCACACGCAGTAGCAATTTTTTTTGTAATTTTTAAGTATTTATCGATCATATAAAAAATACCCCTGCCTTTTATAAGGCAGGGGTATTAATTTCAATTATTTATTTTACCGCTAAAGCCTGGTCAATTAACTTTTGTCCAGTCGGTACTTTTTTAACAAACTCAGCAAACGAAGATTTTTTTGCTAATGCTACCCAAGCTGCATGATCTGCTTTAGTCATGTAAGCTAGTTTAACACCTGCGCTCTTGTAAGCTTTTTCCATATCTGAGTCTAATTTAGCAGCTGATTTTGTCATAAATTTTTCAGCTTTCTTTCCAGCTTTCATTAATGCTTTTTGTTGTTTTGCATTCAATGAATTGAAAGATATTTTAGACATAAGAATTGGCTCATACATAAACCACAATCCATATGTTCCTGGAGGTGTAGCACACTTAACTTGTTCGTAAATTCTGTATGATACAAAACTTCCAGAACTAGTGTTTGCTCCGTCCAATACTCCAGTTTGAAGACCGTTGTAAATAGCTGAAGATGGCATACTTTGAATACCAGCGCCTGCAGCTTCTAACATTTGGTTAAATGCTTTTCCAGCAGCTCTCATCACTTGTCCTTTAACTGAAGCTGGATTTGTGATGCAAGTTTTTTTAGAAGCAAAACCACCCGCTAACCAAGCATCAGACAAAACGATAACACCTGCGTCATCCATAATTTTTCTGATAGTGTCCATAAATGGAGACTTGTTAATTGCTAAAGCATGTTTATGATTCTTAACAATTCCAGGCATCAAAGTAATATCGAATTCTGGATGAAATTTAGCAGCATATGCTAAAGGGAAAGCTGTAATATCAAGCTGTCCAGTAGTCATTGGCTTCCACTGCTCTTTTGGTTTGTATAAAGATTTTGAAGGGTAAACTCTAACATCCACTCCAACATTTGCTTTTTTCATTTCGTCAGCAATGATTTGCACCATTTCATGACGAGCGTCATACTTACCTGTTTTTGCATTCTTTGTTCCTGGCCATTGGTGACTAGCTTTTAGCGTTTTCGCAAAAGACATCCCCGCAGACGTAAAAAGAAATACGGCTGTACTTAAAAGTACAATTAGTTTTTTCATTTTATTTCCCCTGTTAGTTAATTCAAAGGACGAAACTTATCCGATTAATCATTTTATTAAAACAGCTTATTTCACTATAAATTTCAATGATTTTTGTATAAAAAGACAAAAATATGAATGATGGACCTCTAAAAGGATTGTTAGTTTTGGACCTGACCAGAGTGCTGGTGGGTCCTTATTGTACAATGGTTTTATCAGATCTTGGAGCAAGGGTGATTAAAGTGGAAGCACCTGGAATTGGAGATGATTCAAGAAAGTTTGGTCCTTTTATAGAAGAACAATCAGCATACTTTATGTCTTTAAATAGAGGCAAAGAAAGTATCGCTCTGAACTTAAAGAATGAAGATGATAAAAAAATTTTTGAGAAGATTTTGGCTAAAGCAGACATTCTTGTTGAGAACTTTAAACCAGGGACCTTAGAGAGGTGGGGATATGGCTGGAACGATTTAAAAGACAAATATCCAAAACTTATCTATGCATCTGCATCTGGATTTGGTCAGACAGGTCCCATGAAAGAACTTCCTGCCTACGATATGGTGGTTCAAGGGATGGGTGGACTCATGAGCGTTACAGGTCAACCGAATAGCGAACCAACTAGGGTTGGAACTTCGATTGGAGATATTACTGCTGGGTTGTTTACTGCCATTGGTGTGAACGCTGCATTATTCGACCGAACCAAAACTGGCAAAGGGACTCATATAGATGTCTCTATGTTGGATTGTCAAATTGCCATATTAGAAAATGCAATTGCAAGATATCTATCGAAGGGAGAAATTCCTCAACCAATGGGATCGCGTCATCCATCCATTGCTCCTTTTGAAGCGTTCAAAACGAAAGATAGCCACATCATTATTGCAGCTGGAAATGAAAAATTATTTCAAGGAATGTGTGAAGTTTTAGATTGTGACTCTCATAAGCAAGAAAAATTTAAGGATAATCAATCTAGAAATAAAAATATAGATGAATTGAAAAAAATTATAGAATCTAAATTAAAAGATAAAACAACAGAAGAGTGGGTTTCCTTATTTACGGAAAAGAAGATTCCATGTGGACCTATTTATAATATTAAAGAAGCGGTAGAAAACCCTCAAATTGAATTTAGAAATATGATTGTAAGTGCCAATCATAATAAAATTGGAAAATTTAAAATGGCAGGCAATCCAATTAAAATGTCTAATTATGAAGACAAATCAACTCGAGGCGAAATACCTGACCTTGATCAGCACCGCGATAAAATTTTAAAAGAATTTGGGTAGTGGATTATTCTGAAGGTTTATCTTCAGTAGGATTTGCTTCCGTAGTTTGATCTACGATATCTTCTGATACATCGTCATCGCTATCATCCGCATCATCAGCTACAGCTGCAGAAGCTACAGGAACTTTTCTTGATCTTTTAGATGGTAAAATTGCCTGTCCAGATTTAGATACTTCACCTTTATAAATTGATTCAAACTCGTCTCCTTCTGGAGCATCAAAATCCTCTTGTACTGTTGCGTCTTCTGGATGATCTCTAGCACGATCAATCGTTGCATTAGTTAAATTTTTAATATCAATTTTTTTATCGCCAATTTCTCTCAGTGAAATTACAGTTTTTTTATCATTATCTTCATCTACCAAAGGTTTGTCCCCTGCACCAATTTGCAAAGTTCTTTCTTTAGCTAGGATGATCAAATCATACTGATTATCAACTTGCTCTAAACAATCTTCTACTGTTACACGTGCCATAAAGTTGAGGTCTTCTATTCACTTTAGACTTGAAAATCAAGCAATTTTTACAGGTTGGTAGTCTTTTAATTTGAATAAAAACAAAGCATTAGCCAAAATTAAGTAGCCCAGCATCATTGAAAATATTTGATTAATAGTAAATTGTTGGTCAATCAAATATCCAAACAATACAGGGGCAATAGCGGTAGAAAAAACAAAGAAAGAAACAGTAATGGATCTAATTCCACCCAAATACTTGGTACCATAAATCTCTGACCAGGTAGAGGTAAGCAAAACACTAGAGGTACCGTTGGTCATAGCAATCAAAATCATCATAACAATAGGAGTAAAGGCCCAGCTACTAGTAATTACCAAAGTATAGGCAGCCATAGTTGGTAACAAATAAAAAGGTAGAACTTTAATGGCAGAAAAGCGATCTATTAAAAAACCAGAAACAGCTAAAGTAATTACACTTACAATTGCATATAAAGTAAAGCCCTGCGCTAACATCAGCATTGACCATTGTTTGCTCTCAAAAATATATATTTGATTAATAAAAATTCCCGTTGATAAAAAAGCAGGTCCCAATACAGCGGGTAGTAAAAAATAAAACTTTGAATCACGTATTACCTCTGATCTTGTCCAGTTTTTAATTGTGTGATTGACTTCTTGTTTCTTAATATCAGAAACTTCAGTGGCTCCATCCTTATAAAATCTTAAGATAAAAAATACGGAAGGAACTACTAAACATAAAATAAAAATAGAAATTCCTAACCAAATTATTTTCCAAGAATAAAATTTCATAAGGAAAATAATTAAATAAGGTAAAAAACCTTCTCCTAAGGATAACCCCAACCAAGAAATACTAAGAGCTTTTCCACGATTTAAGTCAAAGAATTTTGCCATAGAGGTACTGGCTGTATGTGTCATTAATCCCTGCCCTGACAATCTAAGAAAATATATTGCAAAAAATAAAAGAATAATATTGCTAACCAAAGTTAGGAAAAAACTAGAAAAAGCTAAAAATAAACAGACCGCAATGGCAAAATAAATGATTTTAAAGTCATCAATTTTTTTTCCTATCCAAATTAAGGAAAAGCTACTTAAAAGAGTAGCCAACGAATAAATCAAACCAAATTCAGAGTGACTTAAGCTTAAATCTTCTCTTATATAAGGATTAAAAATACCAATAAAAAAAGTTTGACCAAAGCTAGAACAAAATGTCAAAATGAACCCGAATAAAAGAAATCTAGAATTATTTTTAACGAATTGATAATTAAACATTTAAAAAATAGGAGAAACGAATGTCAAAAAAAGTAACGTTCATAGGTTTAGGAGTCATGGGATATCCGATGGCAGGATTTATAGCAAAAGCCGGTCACGATGTAACGGTTTATAATCGAACGACTGCGAAAGCAGAAAAATGGGTTGGTGAATATGGTGGAAAGCATACTTCCACACCCAAAGAAGCTGCAAAAGATTCTGATTTTGTTTTTACCTGTGTAGGTAATGATAATGATTTAAAAGAAGTAACTATCGGTGAGCATGGTGCATTTCACAATGTTAAAGAAGGAGCTATCTTTATAGATAACACTACTGCTTCTGCAAAGATTGCAAGAAAGCTAAACGAAGAAGCAAAAAAAAGAAAATTTGGTTTTCTTGATGCGCCAGTTTCGGGTGGACAGGCCGGAGCTGAAAACGGTGCGCTAACAGTAATGATCGGTGGAGAACAAAATCATTTTGAACAAGCAGAATCCATCATCGATTGTTATTCTAAAAAAATGAAATTGTTAGGAAACTCTGGAAGCGGTCAACTTGCGAAAATGGTTAATCAGATTTGTATTGCTGGATTAGTTCAGGGCTTGTCAGAAGCTATTCGATTTGGTCAGAATGCAGGATTGAATATGGAAGATGTAATCGAAGTTATTTCAAAAGGAGCTGCACAATCATGGCAAATGGAAAATCGTTACAAAACAATGATCACAGATAAGTTTGATTATGGTTTTGCTGTTGATTGGATGAGAAAAGATTTATCCATTGCTATGGAAGAGGCAAAGAGCAATGGCTCTACCCTTCCTATCACTGAAGTCATAGATAAATATTATGCAGATGTGCAGAAAAATGGTGGAAACCGTTTTGACACTTCTAGCTTAATAACTTTATTACCAAAAAAAAAATAGCGTGAATAAAGAAGAGCCTGGTTTTTATAACAACAAGGATTTAATTCTTGATGAAATCTGGGCTCTACTTTCTAAGGGTGTAACAGATAGAAACGAAGACTTTAGACTTCCTGTTGTTGGTCTTAATTCTAAACAGGGACCCGATGCTAGAATTGTAGTATTGCGTGGAGCTTTTCAGGATAGAAACATATTAAGATTTCATACCGATATTAGGTCAGACAAAATAGACTTTATTAAAAATAACAATCAAATCTATTTCCTTTTTTACAATAAGGAGAGAAAAATTCAGGTCAGAGCCACAGGCGCTGCCACTATTCATTATAAAAATGATCTAACCAAAGAAGTTTGGGAGAGAACTCAAGTAATTAGTAGAAAATGCTATTTAGCAACTAATGCCCCAGGAACAATAAGTGAAGATCCAACTTCTGGAATACCAGAGCAATATGTTGGGAAAAATGTTCCAAAAGAAGAAAGTGAATCTGGGTATGAAAATTTTTCTATAATAGAAAGCAAAATTCATTCTTTTGAATGGCTGTATTTAGCATCGAAAGGTCATAGAAGAGCTAAGATTGAATTAAGTAATAATGGATCTAAAGCACAATGGGTTACTCCTTAAAATAATAATATTCATTATTTCCTCTTAAAAAAGAGGTTTTCTACAATGATTTAATCTCTTGTTAAAAAGGTTAAATGTGATTAACATCTATGTAACGTTCATCTTTTTTTTAAAAGACGGAAGTAGCGAAAGCGAAGGAACGCACCTAACTTAAAATAAGGAAGGTGTAATGACTGATAAAAGACACACAAAACTAATAGAAACTTACGGAAAAGAAAAAGCTTCTAAAGAAAAAGCAAATGCTTTATTTAGAGCCAGAAAAGAAGTTTCCATAAATGGAAATGGTACTTCAGGTTACGTGGTAAAGAATGGACCCCACAAAGGTAAAGTGCTTGGACATTTTTCACAAAAATATAATAATAATTTAGAAGAAACAAAATAATTAAAAGTAAAAATTATTATTTAAACCAATGGAGAAACTATGACAGCTACATATACTTGTCAAAAATGCAATATGGCAGTTAACGCAACATGCGCCAACTGTAATAACGAACCGCTTGTTAATGATAGCCTAGATAATAATGGAGCAAAAATTCAGATATCAAAATGTCCCAAATGCCAAGGAAAAATAAAATCTCCTATGTGTTGTGGCCAAGATATGGGTGCGTCCTAAAAATACTTATTTTTTTTCTTCTTCGTCGGATGATTCTGGTAATTGAGAATCAGGCTTAAGTTCCTCTGTGTTTGGTTGCTCTACTGGAGGCTCAGGTTTGAATTCTTCTGTAGTTGATTGCTCTACTGCAGGCACAGACTTAAGCTCTTCTACAGTTGACTCTGGCTGTTCTTGTTTAAATTCTTCCCTATTTAAAATTTCTTTTAGAGTTATTTTTTTTCGTGTTCTAAAATAAATGTAAGCTATAGCAGCTAGAATAAGACCAATTAGATAATATTGAGAAAAGTAATTCACTGCTTTTTCAATCAGACTGTTTGACTTTACAGTTTCTTGATTAATTTTTTCTTGTTTGGGTGGTTCTGGCTTAACTTCTTTTTGAACTATTTCTTGTTTGGGTAGTTCTGGCTTAACTTCTTTTTGAACTATTTCTTGTTTGGGTGGTTCTGGCTTAACTTCTTTTTGAACTATTTCTTGTTTGGGTGGTTCTGGCTTAACTTCTTTTTGAACTACTTCTTGTTTGGGTGGTTCTGGTTTGAAAGTTGGTTCAATTATTTTTTTTTTAGAAACAGAATTAACTGCAATTGACTTCAATTCCTCATTTTTTTTACTTACTATAGATTCATTGGGCAACTGCTTAATTGCAATCGCAGCTACTATGAGGATAATTAAAAAATTCATAAAGAAAATTGTATAAGAAATACACTGCTGTTAATACAGACCTATGGTTGCATAGCAGTCTTTAGAAGTAAAAAAGATAGCCAATTAAAAGAGTTTTGGTAGCGGGAGGCAAGCTTGAACTGCCGACCTCAGCTATAAATTTTTAAAATCTTCAACGCTGGATAAAGCCTGGCCTGAATAAGACCCTTCTGAAAAAGACCTTTCATTATCCCATATATTTTTTGGCATAGGTAGGCCCTGAAATACTGCATCTTCAATTGGCTCATTCGGTACTAAATTTAATTTTTCTTTTAACATCAGAACTACTTGCCTAGTATGCTGTCCACTATGCCAAGCTGTTCTTTCCAAAACTTCATGCAAAATTACCTCTCCATAATAAACATTTCCTGGCTGCTTAAAGTCAGTTGTTACTCCATCTCTCAGCCACCATTCTGAAAATTTTTTTCTAACTTTATTCCCATAAACCGCTAGCTCTTCTTTTGTTTCCATTCCCTTAGGTAAAATTGATAATAAAGATTCATAAGTATAAGGTTCGTTGTCCTCTACTCTTCTTAAAAACACATCCTGGATATTAAAAATATGATAAACTAATTGCCTATAGGATCTTGGACGACCTGGAAGTAAAGTGTCAAGTTTTTCATTGGGTATTTGCTCCAAATACCTGGAGGCAGCTTCATTAATTTTTATTATTTTATCCACCATGTTTTTTGGCTCAAGCATTTTATGTGCTTGATAATCAAAACCAGCAACTTTGGCGACATCTCTAAATACAGCTCCATTTGCCCAAGCATCTCCTTTGGCAACAATAGGAACCATTTTAACTCCAAATCTTTCTAGATCTTCAAAGCCAGTTTTGTCCTCTAATACATTTACAGATTTAAATGGAATTCCATTTTCCATAAGAAATTCTTTAGTCTTGAGGCAGCTGGAGCAACCTGGTTGCCAATATACTTTTACAACTTCTTCTTTCATAAAAACTTTTTATTCAAAGTTACTTAGCGGCTTCTACGGCTTTTTTTGTAGAAGCTAAAATTAAAAAATTTTTTTTTACTAAAATTTTCATATTAAAAATCTTACCCTAAAATATGCAATATTTGAATAGCTACAAAGGGAAGGTAAGTATGAGTTTTGCACTACCAGCCCCCTACTTGTGGTTGAAAAAATCCTGTCACACTGGTGTCACACAGATCTTGGGAAAAGGATCAAATCCAATTAAAAATTATTTAAGCTGACAGAAGAGACAAGTAAATAAGTTAAGTATGAGAAGAGTTTTGGTAGCGGGAGGCAGACTTGAACTGCCGACCTCAGCGTTATGAGTGCTGCGCTCTAACCACCTGAGCTACCCCGCCAAAAAGTATCGTAGGTATATAATATATTATTAAGAATTTAAAGTGAGACTAAAATTTTTTTTTGAAAGGTTTTTTGCCACCGGGTTTAAATCCACTCTTTTTGCGAGAACCGAAGGATTTTCCACCCTTTGATTTTCTATCAAAAGGACCTTTTTTTTCTCCAGCAAATTTACCTTCTGATTTTTCAAAGCTAGCTTTCTTTCTATCGTGAAAACCACTACCTTTTTTTCGTTTCTCAGAAAAGTCTGACTTACCTTTTTCTGCAAAACCTTCTTTACTATTAGATCTGGATTTAAAAGAAGGGGCTCTATCTTCTCTATTGCCAAAACCATTTCCTCTTTTAGGTCTATCGCTAGAAGGTGTTTTTCTTCCATATCCTGAATTTTTTGGTTTTGATTTTTTTCCTTCAGACCTAAATTCAGATGGTTTTCTGCTTGAGAAATCTTTTTTATCACTTTTTTTAAAGCTAGTTTCTTTTTTATCATCTCTTCTAAAGCTAGTTTTTTTCTTATCGCGAAAACTAGATTTTCCACCTTTATCAGAACGAAACCCATCTCTAGGTCCACCTCGTTTAAAAGGTCTCTTCTTACTATAATCATCTCTACGTCCACCTGATCTTTTTGAGTCGGGTGAGCTTTTTAATCCAGGATTTAAAATTTTTTCAATTTCGTGCCACTTTCTTTTGTCACTTGGTGTTACAAAACTCCAAGCAGTACCACTGGCACCTGCTCTTCCTGTTCTTCCCATACGATGAATAAAATCTTCTGCTTGTTGAGGCAAATCAAAATTTACTACATGCTCAATATGAGGAATGTCTAATCCTCTTGCAGCAATATCTGTTGCTACTAAGACATGGATTTTATTTGCTCTAAATTTAGCAATAACTTGGTTTCTTTTATTTTGTCTTAAATTTCCATGTAAAGAATCTGATTCAAATCCTTCTTTTTCTAAATTTTTTGCTAATTTTTTTGCATTATGTTTTGTCTTCACAAATACTAGCGTGGATCCGTGTTTTGTTTTTACTTGCTCAACTAAAGTATTATATTTATCTTCCTGTCTTAAGTTAATGACCTCTTGCTTAATAGTAATCAATGTAGCATTGGCTGCAGCAACACTTACTCGCTCTGCATTGTTTAAATATTTTTTAGATAGTCTTTCTATAGAAGGTGCAATCGTTGCTGAAAACATTAAAGTTTGTTTTTGTTTTGGCAAAAATTTAATAATCTCATCAATTTGGATGCTAAAACCCATGTCTAACATTCGATCCATCTCATCTAAAATTAAAAGATCCACCTTGTTTAGTAGTAAAGATTTTCTTTTTAAATGGTCATTCACTCTGCCTGGAGTTCCCACTACTATTTGTGGTTTAGTTTTTAATCTTCTTAATTGTTTGTTCATGGGCTCTCCGCCTACTAAACAAACACTTTTAATAACACTCTGTTGAAATAATAATTTTTCGATAACATCGTTAACTTGCTTTGCAAGCTCGCGAGTAGGAACTAAAATAATTGCTCTATTGATTTTTTTGGTAGCAATCATCTCGATCATGGGAATGCAAAATGCTGCTGTTTTTCCAGTACCTGTTTGTGCAGATGCTAAGATATCTTTTTGCTCTAAAATAATTGGAATCGATTTTATTTGAATTGGTGTGGGCGTATCAAACTTCATTTTAACTAAAGAAGCATTAAGGTTCTTATTTAAATTCAGTTCTTGAAAATTTTGCATAGGGGTTTTTTATAAAATACTATTAGTGGCTGTTAGATATAGTGAACAAAGGGTAAGTCAATCAATTAAAGATAATGATTCGTTTATTAAGCTAATTAGATCAAAATCATGACTCCTGTAGCTAGTAATAAAAAAGCCATGACGATTTCAATGATCTGCTTCACTCTGGGGTTGGATACGAAGGTTCGAATGCTGCTTCCAAATAATGCCCAGACACTAATAGAGGGCAAACAAACAACAGGGGCAATAGATGCGAGATAAAAAATTCCTGTAACAAAATGCTCATCTTTTGGAAAAAAAACACTAACTGCTGTGATTGCCACTACCCAAGCTTTGGGATTGAGAATTTGGAATAGAGATGCTTCATAAAATTTTAATGGTCTTCCTGTTTCTTTTGTTTTTTTTTTTATACTTAAAGACCCAAACATTTTATAAGCTAAAAAAAATAAATACAGACAGCCTGTTATTTTTAAAGTTTGTTGAATAAGAGGATAAGTTTGAAATAAAGTTCCCAGTCCTAAAGAAACTAAAGAGATTTGAAAAAAATGCCCTAATGGAATTCCTAGAATATGTGGAATAGTTTTTTTAAAACCATATTTAATTCCAGAAGTGGTGAGCATTATATTGTTAGGTCCTGGAGTAACAAACATTACAAAATAAAATGTAATTAACGCTACAGTTAATTCAATGCTGATCATGAAAAATTAATTTAATATAAAGAATAAAACAAAACCACAGAAGATGCTAAGGCAGCAGAGATGCCAAAAAATTTCAGACTAGATTTGTTTTTTGTTTTTTTTTCTAGCTTAGCTTGGGCCATTAGTTCAAAAATATTAGCTTTTTTAGGAATTGATTTTGAGGAATGCAAAGAGCGAATATTATTACTATATGTTTTTTCCTGATTTTTATAACGAAAGTGCTCTGTAACTGATGACATTAGTCCTCTTTGTATTTTTTTAAATTAAACTACAAAAATTCATTCAATACAACCCCTGATACTAATAATTTTTAGTGACAATATTGTTTTTTAATCTAAAAGGGTTGCATTATATGGGATATCCAAAAAAACATAGAGGCCGAAGAAAAGTGGGCTCCAAAAGACGAAGAGCGAAAAGAAAAGCTAAGAAAAAGTAGTTTTTTTTCTTTTATTTTTTCATTTTTTTAAGAGGTGGAGACAATCCATCCGCCGCCGTACACTCTCATCCCTTGCTTATCTTTCTTATAAAAAACACAAGCCTGACCTGGAGATACACCGGACTCCCCTACTTGCAAGGACACTAAAGTTGCGTTGTCACTAACTTGGCACGGCAACAATCTTCCCGTAGATCTTACTTTAATAAAAAAATCTCCCTCAAGTTCTTTAGGATCGCAAAGAAAATTTATTTCTTTTATTTTTATCTTTGTAATATTTAAATCCTGCCTGGAACCGACAACAACCTCTTTGGTTTCAGGATTAATCTTTATTACAAAAATTGCCTCTTCTTGTCCGCCTACCTTAATTCCTTTTCTTTGACCAATGGTAAAATTAATAATACCATTGTGTTGTCCTAAAACTTTTCCTTGCAAATCAACTATGCTACCAGGGTCATAAGACTCGGGTCTTAATTTTTCAATTACAGATTTATAGTTACCGTTAGGAACAAAGCAAATATCCTGACTGTCTGGCTTATCTGCAACGGATAATTTCATTTTTTTTGCAATGTCTCTGGTTTCTTGCTTGGGAAGATCGGCTAAAGGAAAGCGCAAATAATCTAATTGCTCTTGAGTGGTAGAAAATAAAAAATAACTCTGATCTCTGTTGGTATCTACGGGTTGATACATTTTAGATTGATTTAAATCACCTAAGCGTTTTACATAATGACCCGTTACCAATGCGTCTGCTCCTAATTCTTTTGCAGATTTGAATAGATCTCTAAACTTTACTGTTTGATTGCAACTAACACAAGGAATGGGCGTTTCTCCTCGTAAATAACTATCTGCAAATTTCTCAATAACCTCCTCTTTAAACAAACTTTCATAATTAAATACATGGTGCTCTATATTTAGTTGCTCACTAACTCTTTTGGCATCATAAATATCTTTTCCAGCACAACAGGTTCCAGAAGTTTTTCCAATTTTTCCATAATCGTATAATTGCAAAGTAATACCGATTACCTGATAATTTTGTTCTTTCAGTAAACCAGCAACGGTGGAAGAATCTACCCCTCCTGACATTGCTACTACAACTTTTGTATCCTCTGGTGCTTTTGCAAAACCTAAGGAATTAACTGAGCTTACATTTGTGTGAGTTGCTAAAGACATAAATGATATATATCACTTAATTAATATAAATTAACAATATTTAGAAAATGTTTTTTGATTTTGATCCGGGAGACTATGTAATTAACCCAAACAATGCTGATTGGGGTATAGGTCAAGTTCAATCCATTATTCACAATATTGTAACGGTTAATTTTACTAATGTTGGCAAAAAAACCATCAATGGCAATGAAATTGTGCTAGAAAAATATAATGAAAAAACTGAATAAAAAGAACTACTCGGCTATTGTAAAAAAACTATTACCTTTTTTTATTAAAGCAGGAAAAAAATCCATTGAGCTTTCAGGTAAAAAATTAAAAATATTCACTAAATCGGACAAGACTCCTGTTTCTAATGGAGATCTTGCTGTAGATAAAATTCTACAAAATGCCATTAGGTCTATTACTCCTGGTATTGAAATTGTCTCTGAAGAAACTATTGAGACTAATAAAGTAGGTTCACGAACTACCTTCTGGTTAATTGATCCTATCGATGGAACAAGCTCTTACATAAAAAATAAAGATGAATACACTTTAAATGCAGCTTTGATTGTTAATAAAGAGCCAGCCTTAGGAATAATATTTGCCCCTAAGAAGAAAAGATTATTTTACTCCTATGGGAAAGGATATTCTTATGAGATGAGGGGGAAAAAAATAACAAAACTTAATTGTAGTAAAATAAAAAAAAAATCAGTGATGGCACTAACTAACTCATCCCAACCATCTAATACTATTTTAAAGATTCACAAAAAATATAAAGTCACAACTTTCTTAAATGTTAGAAGTTCTTACAAATTTTGCCTAATTGCATCAGGAGAATATGATATCTACGCTGCAAGGCCTAGGGCTAGAGAATGGGATATTGCAGCTGGGCATGCCATTGCAGAACATGCTGGTGCAACCGTAAGTACACATCAAAATAAAAAAATAAAGTATGGGAAGCCTAATTTTCTTAACCCTTCCTTGCTAGTTAAGAGATCAAGCAAAATATAAAATAATTTATTAATATTACTTTATAAAGAATCGTAGTAAAAAAACTTTTCTTTATAACTTGGATATTTCTCTATGGTAAAAAAAATATTTTTTCTCAGCATTTTTATTTTAAATACAAACTGCACTCAACTTATATCCTTAGCGCAAGGAGATTTTCTACGGGCTGGAGTAAGTACTGCCGGTGACCTTATTGTAAAAAAAACAACTGGAAAAACTCCTGCGGAACTTACACTTTCTTTTGCTACTAATAAAGATTGTCGCCTAAATCAAGATTCCATAACTACTCAAAAACCTTGCAAGTAAATTGTTAAAAACTATTTTAATTATCATCGTATCTGTTTCTATTTTTGGAATATTAATTTTTAGCTTTGTGAGGCAGGCTCTGAAGAGGTATGTTGAAAATCTTATTGCCGATGAGCTTATTAATAAAAAAAAGAAAAAGAAAAAATAATTTATATTTTTTTTTCTAGTATTTTAAGTTCCTGTTTGTCTATATTTAACACCTGCATAGAAGTGTCGTAAGAAAACCCGGCCCGAGCCAATACTCCAATATCTTTTTTCAAAAACATCTCTTTATTTGCATCTGGACGATAAGGTCCTATTCTTCTTCGTTTACATATTTTGATTGCAGAATAAAAATCAGGATCTTCATGATTGTTTTTAATATTTTCAATAGTCCTTTTTAACAACTCACTATCAATTCCTTTTTGAGATAAGGTCATCTTAATTTTATTAAGAGAGTACCCCCTCTTCAAAAAATTTTTAGATTTTATCTCTGAATAAAGATCATCATTAATTAAGCCTAATTGTTCTAGATTGTTAATAATTTTATCAATTTGTTCGAGAATAATAGATTTATTAGCACTACCCTGATCATCCGAAAGAACTTTTCTAAACAAATACAGTCGCAAGTCTTTTTTAGAAGGTTGGTATTTGTCTAAATAATTAAGTGCAAGCTCTTTAATTTCCTCATCTGTTTCGTAAGTTTTCTTGCTAGATTTGTAATAATTCATATATAATATTTACCTATCATAACATGGAAACTATCAAAGATTTTTTTACCTTAGAAACAATTTATCTTGTATCCAATTATTCGGTTATTCCTTTGTGGTTAATGTTGTTAGTTGCACCCAATTCAAAATTTACCAATATTATAATTAACACTATCGCCCTTCCAACAATTCTTGCTTTCACCTACGGATATCTTTTGTATCAGCAATTTTACAATGGGGGAATGTTTGCTGAAGAAGCAACAAACATAGCTCTTAATAACTTTTCTTTATATCTTGGAATAGATCAGCTCTCTTCTTTAATGACCAGCAAGACATTTCTATTAACTTTTTGGATACATTTTTTAACTATTAGTATTTTTGTAGGAACATGGATTGCAAAAGATGCATTCAGAAATGGGATTCATAAATATATAACTGCGTTGCCTTTAATTTTAACTTACTTCACAGGACCATTGGGTTTATTTTTTTATTTATTTATTAGACTTGTCATTATTCAAAAAGTTAGGATACATGATTAATGGCTAGTAAAAAAATTGATTTTTATTTTGATATCAGCAGTCCCTACTCTTATTTGGCACATACACAAATAAGGAAGTACGAAAAAGAAACTGGTGAGAAAATAAACTATATGCCTATTTTTTTAGGAGGTTTGCACAGGCTTGCTGATATCACAGCTCCGGGTCTCAATCCTCTTCGAGGAAAATATTTAATCAAAGATTTAAAACTATTTGCAGATAAATACAAAATTAAATATCAATTTAATAGATATTTTCCTATCAAGACTATTCAAATTATGCGCGGTGCTATTGTTGCTGGCCAAAATGATTATTTTCAAAACTATATTGATAAATTCTTTATTGCAGCTTGGGTTGATTCTTTAAACTTAAATGATGACAAGATTTTTGAAAAATTTTTAAAAAATATGGATATTAATTATAGTGATTTTTTAAACAAACTATCTGATTCAAAAATAAAAGATGAGCTAAAAGACAGAACGGATACTGCCTTTAAAAAAGGTATTTTTGGAGCCCCCACATTCATTGTGAATGAAAAAATGTTTTGGGGTCAAGATAGGCTAGAGTTTGTTTTCAAAGAAGCAAAGAAGTAATTATTTTTTAACAGCACATATTTCAGACCTAGTTAAAAATCTTTTTCCAGTTCCGTTATCTAGTGAAAACATTCCCCCCATGCCTTTAATGCAATCAATAATTAGATCTGTATTTTTCCATGCTTCATGTTGAGTTTCGCTAATATAAAATGGAATTCCACCGATCTCCCCTAACAAAACATCATAATCTCCTATTAAGTATTCTTTGGAAGGGTAACACATGGGAGCACTGCCATCACAGCAGCCACCCGATTGATGAAACAAAAGATCATTCCCATGTTCTTTTTTTAATTCTTGAATTAATTCCAGTGCAGAATTGGTAGCAGAAACTTTCATTTATTTATGGCCTATAATTAATTATAGGCCATTGTAATAAATTGTTTAAAAGAATCCTAATTTTTTTTCACTATAAGACACATGTAAATTCTTAACTTGTCTATAATGATTTAACATCATTTTATGATTTTCTCTTCCAATACCAGACTGTTTATAACCTCCAAAAGCTGCATGGGCAGGGTAAGCATGATAACAATTAGTCCATACTCTTCCAGCCTGAATACCTCTTCCCATTCTGTATGCAATATTTCCATTTCTAGTCCAAACTCCGGCTCCCAAACCATAAAGAGTATCATTTGCTATGCTTAAAGCTTCTGCCTCATCCTTAAATGTAGTGACAGACACAACAGGACCAAAAATTTCTTCCTGAAATACTCTCATTGAGTTTTTCCCTTCAAAAATAGTAGGTTGGATATAATTACCTTTTTCTAGGCCGCTATTTAATTTAGCAACACCTCCTCCGCATAGAACTTTAGCACCTTCTTTTTTTCCTAGATCTAAGTAGGATTTTATTTTTTCCATCTGTTCTACAGAAGCTTGTGCTCCAATCATGGTTTCCATTTTTAAAGGATTGTCTTGTTTAACAGCCTTTGTTCTTTCTATGGCTCTCTTTATAAATTTATCATAAATTGATTCTTGTATGAGAACTCTACTCGGGCACGTACACACCTCTCCCTGGTTCAGTGCAAACATAGTGAAACCTTCTAGGCATTTGTCAAAAAAGTCATCATCTTTATCCATAACATCCTCAAAGAATACATTGGGAGACTTGCCACCCAATTCTAATGTGATTGGAATTAAGTTTTGTGATGCATATTGCATGATTAGTCGGCCAGTTGTTGTTTCGCCCGTAAAAGCAATTTTTTTAATTCTTTTGGATGAGGCCAAGGGTTTTCCTGCCTCAAGTCCAAAACCACTAACTACATTAAGAACTCCTGGGGGAAGCAAATCTCCAATAAGCTCCATTAGAACTAGTATGGATGCTGGAGTTTGTTCCGCTGGTTTTATTACCACACAGTTTCCAGCTGCTAATGCTGGTGCAAGTTTCCAAGTAGCCATTAATAATGGAAAATTCCAAGGTATGATTTGAGCAACAACACCAAGCGGTTCTGGGATATGATACGAGTATTCACTATTGCTTATTTCTGAAACAGACCCCTCTTCAGCTCTAATAACACCAGCAAAATATCTCCAGTGATCTACAACTAAAGGCAAATCAGCAGCCATGCATTCTCTAATAGGCTTTCCGTTATCTAGGCACTCCGCAACAGCTAATACATTTAAATTTTTTTCTATTACATCGGCAATTTTAAGTAAAATATTGGATCTTTCCGTAATTGAGGTAACTCCCCATGAAGGAAAGGCAGCATGTGCAGCATCCAAAGCAAAATCAACATCTTCTTGATTGGATCTTGCAATTTTACATATTACCTCATTGGTAATGGGAGATGTGTTGTCAAAATATTTTCCAGATTTTGGATTTTCAAACTTTCCGTTAATATAATTTCCATATTTTTCTTTAAATGGAAAACTCACTTTTAAGTGAGATGTATCTAATGCTTTCGAAATACTTGTATTTGATTGTTTGCTCATTTTCAGCTCCTCCCCTTGAAGTTATAATTTTAATTATTGAATAGTAAAAATTGTTTACTGTCAAACTGACAGATGAATAAAAAAAATTAATCTTCTTATTTTTTAAGTAAATTTAGGGAATAAAAAAAATATACGCAATTATAGGTTGTAGCTACTTTCGCCATGACTTCCAAAGTCTAGGCCTTCTCCAGTTTCTTCATCCTCGGATACTCTTAATCCAGTTGTTAGTTTGATAATTTTTACAATAATTGCAGTTCCTACAAACGATAGAAGGGCTACAGATAATATTCCAATTGCCTGTATCATGGTTTGTTCTAGAGCAGATTTTTCTAAACCTAAGCCTCCAAATAAATCTGTAGCTAAAATTCCTGCCAATAATGTTCCCAATATTCCACCCACACCATGAACTGCAAACACATCTAAAGAGTCATCAATTTGAAGTTTGAATTTAACAAACCCAACACAATAATAACAAATACTACCGGCTAAAATTCCTAAAATAATTGCACCCATTGGTCCTACAAATCCTGATGCAGGAGTAATGGTTGCAAGTCCCGCAATCATTCCAGTGATCATTCCTACTAAACCTGGTTTTCCATTCTTAATCCAATCAATAAACATCCAGGTAATAGTCGCCGTAGCTGCAGAAATATGAGTCACTAACATTGCCATTCCAGCGTTTTCATTTGCTGCTAAAGCAGATCCTGCATTAAATCCAAACCAACCAACCCAAAGCATACAAGCCCCTACCATCGCTAATACGGGACTGTGAGGAGGGTTGAAGTTTTTGGGAAATCCTTTTCGAGACCCTAAAGAGTATGCAATAACAAGAGCAGACACTCCAGCGGTAGTATGAACAACTAATCCACCTGCAAAATCAAATACACCCATTTTTGCTAACCATCCACCGCCCCAAACCCAGTGGGTTGCAGGTGCGTAAACTAAGATTAACCAAAGAACAGTGAACAAGACAACTGCAGAAAATTTCATTCTTTCAACAAACGCTCCTACAATTAAAGCGGGGGTAATTATTACAAAAGTCATTTGAAACATAACAAAAACAGTTTCTGGAATATCCCCAGACAAACTTTTCAAATTAACTGTTTTTAAAAAAATCTTATCTAAATTTCCAATGTAAGAACCATCTCCACTAAATGAAAGAGAGTAACCTACCACAAACCAAACAACTGAGGCTAGGACGGCAATGACTAAACACTGAGCTAAAACTGAAATGGTATTTTTAGATCTAACCAAGCCTGCATAAAACAAAGCAAGGCCAGGCAACGTCATAAACAGAACTAAAGCTGTTGATGTTAAAATCCATGCTGTATTTGCATTGCTCATGATAAGTAAAATAGAATGTTGGGAGAAGAGTAGTTATGTTAAATGTGCATATCTTTTATGCACTCGACTTATAGGTATTATTTTGGTTCTACTTTTTGAACAGAAAACCCAGCATCTACTAGTGATTGAAAACCACCCTTTACGTGCATTACATTAGAAAAACCCATCTCTATTAAAGCCCTGGAGGCAAGTGCACTTCTCCAATTAGATGCACAATATAAAATTTTTACCTTCTCGGCTTTTAAATCAGGTTTGAAATATGGACTTTCAGGATCAAGCCAAAATTCCAACATTCCTCTGGGGATATGTCTTGCTCCTTTAATGGTTCCCGATTTCCACAATTCCCTAATATCCCTGATATCAATTAATAAATTTTTATTTTCATCTTCTAAAATTTTTTTAGCCTCATTTGCCTCAATAGTTTTAACGAGAATCATTGCCTCATTAACAAGCTGTTTTACTGTTTTTAATTTCATAAAATTTAAGGCAACTATATCAATACTAAATCACGATCCAAGAAAATAAAAAATATTACAAAACTATTGATTGCAATTAAGCAATCAAAACAGTTACTGGTTTTTTTTAATTGTATCTAAGACATTTTTTACAGTAATTTTTCTCATCTCAATTCTATCGTATGAGTGCTGATCTACATAATCTTTAGGCATAACTGGTATTATATTTGAATGCTTGAGCGCACTTACAGAAGTTCCAGATATAAGTCCGAAAGTCTTAACTCCTAAAGCAGAAGATAAATTTAGGGGCCCACTATTATTACCAATAAAAATATTTGAATTTTTAATAACCTTGATAATACCAAGAAGATTTAAATTTGAACAATCTAAAAAATTATTGTGGTTTGATAGTTTAATAATCTTTTCCGCAATATATCTCTTCTCTGGTCCACAAATTAAATAAAAAAAATTTCCTATTCTGTTTTCAGTTAACTTGTGAGAAAGTTCTGAAAAATACTCCTCATACCACATTTTATAATCCTCAAAAGAATCTACACCGAAAGCAACATTCATAGATATTCTGGAATCTTTTGTAATTTGAGGTGATACATGATTTAGAGTAGAGTTTCTGATGTTTATGCTAGGTATCAATTCGTTTACTTTAATTCCATTGCTGTTTAAAAAAAATTTAGATTGAAGCCCTAAATTTCCCAACTTGTAGCCCATCATAAAATCAGCATCTTTTAAAAAAACTTTATTTGTAAGCCATTTCTTTTGATTCTTAATACCTGGTCCTAAAATATTTTTAATGCCTGCAAGTTTAGCTGCTATTGCCGGTCTACTAATCTTGTCTAAAACATAAATATGAGAAAATTTATTTTTTTTAAAAAAAATGTATAAAAGAAAAATTTCATAGAAATATAAAAGCTTTTTTCTAAAATTGTTATAATGAATTTGGTCTATATAGATTTCGTCTTGAAGAATATCTTTTGCCTGTGTTTTCTCCCTAGTAATTAAGGTTATTTTTTGATTATGAAACTCACTAATAGATTTAATGTAGGGTAGCTGCCAAATCAAATCTCCTAATTTGTGGTGAGAATAGACTACGCATATTTTATCTTGCATAAAAATTCAAATTAATGTCCTCTCTTCTTTTTAGATTGGGATAATCTATTCCTTTAAGTGGATACTCACACTCACTTTTCTTAGCTTTTATTAAATAGTTTTTTTTATTTACAAAAGTCATCTCTAAGCTGTCTGGAATACCCTCTCTAACTGGGGAGTAGTTATTTCCATGAATGTGAATAAGTTTTAATAATTTATTTTTTTTTACAAACATCTCAATCGTACTAAGGTTTTTTTTAACATGATGGAATTCAATAATTAAATGATCAAGTTGGTTTTCCACATTTTTTACATCCTCTAAAACTTTATATTCATCTCCCTCAATATCAATTTTTAAGATTACCTTTTCATTTTTTTTTATACACTTAAATATTTTATTTATTGAAATTTCTTTAGTGTTATTTTTTTTTCCAATTTTTTTTTCAATATGAATATTTTTTTTTGAAAAAAATAATTTATAATCTATGTATTTAAAGACATCGATAATTTTTTTGATTTTTAATTTTTTCAATAATAGAAGGTTAATGAAATTATTAAGAGAGTATGAGAGCCAAAATTTATTGTTCACTGTGTGATCATAAGCTACAACTTTGCATAGGGGTTTTTTTTTTAAAAACTCTTTTTCAAAATTCCAATCATCATTTAAACCGCATGTAATAATTAACGTTATTATCTCTAATGATTTTTTATGAACAATGTAACCACCATCATACTTTGGTCCTAGTCTTATAAGGTTTCTTTTTTCTACTTGATGTGGCTTAAAAGCACTAGGTAGCATGAGCAATTCTTACAGGACAAACTCTCTTTTTTCAAATCCCAAATAATAAAGAACTGCTGTTAAGTCGTTAAAAAATATTTGATTTTCTACTTTTTTTTGTACTATCTCATGAGCATGATAACCCACTCCTAAGCCAGCAGTTGTTAACATTCCTAAATCATTAGCTCCATCTCCTATTGCAACTACTTTAGATTTAGAAATGTTTTTTTCTTTAGTTAATTTGTTTAAATAATCTAATTTTGAGTTTTTTCCTGCGGTGATTGGGACATACTTTCCAGTGAAACAATCGTCTTTAAATTCAAATTCATTACTAATAACATTTTGAAATCCTAATCGATCTCCAACAAAAGTGGAAATTGGAGCAAAACCTCCTGTCACTAAACTAGTAACATATCCTTTTTGATTAAGAGTTTTGACTAATACTTTAGAACCAGAATGAAATTTAATTCCTTCTAACGCTTGATCAATCAATGATTTGGGCTTTCCTTTTAAATAATTAACTCTAGTACTTAAAGTGGTTTTAATATCAATTTTACCCTCCATTGCTAACTTGCTAGTCTCATCAATGTTAGCTTCTACGCCACTAATTTTAACTAGATCATCCAGAGTTTCATTTTCAATAATAGTAGCATCCATATCTGAGAGTAATATTTTTTTTTCTCTACTAGTTAAGAACTGAATGCAAATATCTGTCTTTTCTAGATAACATTTTTTTCTTAACTCTTGATTTTGCTCTGGGGTTATAGATTCTAAATAAAAATCATACGCACAATCGGAGAGCTTAATTTCTTTATTAATTTTAAGAGAAAGAGTGTTTTGAAAATACTTAGATAAATCTTCTTTAGCGAGCGAATGGGAATGTACGAGTGTAACGACTTGGTCTTTACTGTTCATCAAAACTTAAATATTTAGCCTGAATAACCAACGGAATTTTTTTAATACTTTCTATTACTGCTTCTTCAATTTTGCTATCTGTTGAAATAAGCGCTACAGCCTCTCCTCCAGAGCTCTTTCTTCCTAGATTGAAAGTTCCAATATTAATTTTGTTATCTGCTAACACTTTGGATAAATCACGAATAAAACCAGGTTTATCTTCATTGCTAATATATAAGTTGTGTGCTGAAAGTCCCGCATCAATCTCTATTCCTTTTACTTCTACTATTCTTGGTTTGCCCCCAAACAAAGTTCCTGAAACAGATCTGGTTTGCTTATCAGTAGTTACTGTCAGTTTAATGCATGTTTGATATTCAGATTGTTTTTGATGCTTCACTTCAGAAATTTCAATGGATTTGCTTTTTGCAACTAAAATAGAATTTATAACATTAACATTATCCATCGTCGGTTTCAGTAACGCATAAATAATAGTCTGCAAAAGTGGTTGAGTGTTAATTTCAGATGCCTGCCCTTCAAATTCTACTTGAATAGACTTAACAGCATTCTCTGTTAACTGTCCTGCAAACCCTCCTAGCTGTGAACATAAAGACAGGTAAGGCTTCACGGAGGTATATTCTTTTGCAGTTAAAGAGAAAGTGTTTACGGCATTCATAATAGCACCTGTCTTTAAATAATCACTTATTTGCTCTGCAATTTGCAAAGCAACTTTTTCTTGAGCTTCTGTAGTGGAGGCTCCTAAATGAGGTGTTAAAATAAGATTTTTAGTTCCAAGCAAAGAGCTGTCTTTAGGGGGCTCATTTACAAACACATCTAAAGCAGCGCTAGCAACGTGGCCCGATTCTAAATTTTTCTTCAAAGCATCTTCATCTACCAATCCCCCTCTTGCACAATTCACAATTCGTACGCCTTTTTTCATTTTAGAAAAAGATTCTTTACCAATTATATTTTTTGTTTTTTCTGTAAGGGGAGTGTGCAAAGTAATAAAATCCGATCGTTTAAACAAATCATCTAAGGATACTTTTTCTACACCCAACTCTTCTGCTTTCTTATCTTGCAAGAAAGGGTCAAATGCCAATACTTTAAACTGCAAACCTAAAGCACGCTGAGCAACAATAGATCCTATGTTTCCACATCCAATTACTCCTAAATATTTTCCTGTAACTTCAATACCTTTGATGGAAGATTTTTCCCATTTTCCTTCATGGGTAGTTTGGCTAGCAAAAGGAATTTGTCTGGCAGTAGATAAAAGCAAAGTGATAGCATGTTCCGCAGTAGTAATAGAATTACCAAATGGTGTGTTCATAACTACTTTACCATTATTAGTGGCAGCTTCTAAATCAATATTATCAACTCCAATACCTGCTCTACCAATTACTTTTAATTTTTTACAAGACTCAATTACTTTTTTAGTAGCTTTCGTAGCTGAACGAACCACTAATCCATCATAATCTTGTAGCTCTTCAATGAGAGCAGATTCATCTAGGCCATTTTTAACAACAGCTTCGATGCCATTGTCAGAAAAAATTCTGACTGCTTCTTCACTCAATTTATCTGCTATTAAAACTTTAAACATTTATTCTTTTATACTTTGGTAACCCCATTCAATCCATGGCAATAACGTCTCAATATCAGAAGATTCTACCGTAGCACCTCCCCATATTCTAAATCCAGGTGGCGCTGTTCGGTATGCATTAATATCAAAGGCAACTTGCTCTTTATCCAAAAGACTATTTATTTCTTTTATTTTTAATTGTTGTTGATCTACTGATAATCCCAAGAACCAAGGATCTGTAATTTTTAAACAAATACTTGTTGAAGAAAGAGTTGAAGAATCTTTTGCTAAAAAATCAATCCAATCCTTTGATTCAACCCATGTTTTAACTACTTGCAAATTTGATTGTGACTTATCAATAGAGCCTCTGCTTCCTCCAATAGATTGAATCCAATTTAAAGCATCAATCGCATCCTCTACACAAAGCATAGAAGGAGTATTGATCGTTTCTCCGTTAAAAATACCCTCAATTACTTTCATATTATTGGCTAATCTAAATATTTTAGGAATAGGCCAAGTAGGTTGATATTCGGATAATCGCTCTAAGGCTTTTGGAGATAAAGCTATCATTCCATGAGCAGCCTCTCCCCCTAAAACTTTTTGCCAAGACCAAGTTATCACATCTAATTTATGCCAATCCATATCCATAGCAAAGACTGCAGACGTAGCATCACAAATAGTTAAACCTTTTCTATTATCAGATATCCAATCTGCATTTGGCAAACAAACTCCAGAAGTAGTTCCATTCCAATTAAAAACAATATCATTATCAAAATTAATTTTTTGAAAGTCTGGTAAATCTCCGTAGTCCGATTGGTGAATGGTTAGATTTTTAATTTTAAGCTGTTCTTTAATGTCCTTTACCCAATCACTTCCAAAACTCTCCCATGCCAAAACTTCAACGCCGGTTTTTCCAAGTAAGGACCACATAGCAGATTCAATTGCTCCTGTGTCAGATCCAGCTATAATTCCCACTTTATAATCGCTAGGTATGTTTAAAAGTTCTTTGCTAAGATTAATTACTTCTACCAATCTCTGTTTGGGAAGTTTTGCTCTATGAGACCTTCCTAAAGAATCTGTTTTTAAATTTTGAATATTCCACCCTGGACGCTTTGCACAAGGTCCTGAGGAGAAGTTTGGGTTCTTTGGTTTTGTTGTTGGTTTCTTAATCATGCTTGTAATAAAAAATCGGTGCAACTATATTTAGTTACACCGATTTATAAATGTAAAAGTTTTTTTAAGCGGCTACTTTTAAAGGGATCCCGTGTTTAATAGAAACACCTGATAAAAAGTTCCACATAAATTTAGCAGTAGTCAAAGCAGCAGTTTCTGCTTTTTTTTGCTCAACTTCAGTTAATTCATTAAGAAGTTTTTCACACTCTTCTCTATGAACTACGTCAGCACCTTTATGAACTTCAAAAAACATCAAACCTTCTTCGGTAGTAACTCCGTAATGTTTTTTTAATCCTTGGATTTTTGTTTCTGCAATTTCAGGAACTTGTCTTTCGTAAGTAAAAAAGGAACCTAAGCCTTCTGCATAACTAGATCTTGCTTGTTTGAAAAAATTTTCAATCATTTCAGAAGTGAATTTTTCTTGTGGTTTAGTTTCAATCTCTTTTGAATCGGCACCCATTGCTAATGCAAAATTTTTCCACAATTTAGGATGATCGTTTTCTCTATCTTCCTCTTCGTTTAAATTTTCTAACAAAATTTTTCTTTGTTCAATGTCTTCGCATAGTGAATGCGTAGCACTGATATATCGAGGGAATGCTTTTACATGCTGATAGTATTGCTCAGCATAGTCCTTGATAATTTCTCTAGTTAATTTTCCTTCATTCCATGCTTGATAGAATGGGTGTTTTAATAAGTGGTACTCATCCAATTTCTCGTTTAGTGCTTTTGAAAACATTTGTATTCTCCTGTGTTTATTCGGTTATTAAATTTATAGAATTTTCGTCCGTATAATCAATACATTTAAAAAGGATACTAACAGGCAAAAAAAACAGCCTTAAAATCTAATTTAAGGCTGTTTTTTAATAAAAAAATTATCCTTGTTTATTGAACATTTCTTTTAAAGCTTTTGCAGGCAAAAACTTAACTTTTTGAGATGCTGAAATTTGGATAGTTTCACCTGTTCTAGGGTTTCTACCTTGTCTAGCTTTTCTTTTTGCTACTTTATAAGTACCAAAACCAGCTATTTTAACATTATCGTCGTTTTTTAATGCATCTAAGATGATGTTTGTTATTCCATCAAATGTTCTTTCTGCATCTGCCTTGCTAAGATTCATACTTGCTGAAATTTTAGCTATCAATTGTTTTTTGTTCATTTTGTTGACCTTTCGATTCGTTATATTTTTAATATGATTAAAAAACCCCTAAAATCAATGAAAATATAGTGTTTGAAATATAAATAAACACAACCTGTGGTGATAACTTAAAAAAAATGGCGTTTTATATAGGTTTTTTAAAAAAGTCCTAATCCTTTTAAATCGTTAAAAGTGGCAAAAAACATCAGTGTAAACAACAGAAAGAACCCAAATCTATAAAAATATTCCTGTATTTTTTCACTAAGAGGCTTTCCTCTTGCAAATTCTATCAAGTAAAAAAACAAATGTCCGCCGTCTAACAAAGGTATAGGGAACAAATTAATCAGCCCAAGACTTATGGAAATATATGCCATAATCGATAAAAATGGGAAAAACCCATAGTCTGCGACTTGTCCTGTAATTTGAGCTATTTTTATAGGTCCACCTAATTGATCTGGACTTGCAGAGCCGCCTATTACATTTCCCAAATAGCTTAGTGTTAAAGTTATGGTTTTATAAGTTTCTTTAAAAGCATAGTAAATCGCTTTAGCGGGACCAAGCTGCTGTCTGTCCATTTTATTATTTAAAGGCGCAATTTTTATACCAATCATTTTTCTTTGAGATTTATTTCCCAATGAATCAGTTCCTGATTTAACAATCGGTATAATCTCAAATTTTAATAATTTAGAATTTCTTGTAACCTCCAATTGAATTACATCATCAGCACCTGGCATATTAATCAATGCTGATACCTCATTGATGCTTTCTATTTTTGTACCATTGATAAAAGAAATTTGATCACCAGCCTTTAGACCCGCTGATGCAGCTGGACTTTCTTTTTGCACCTCCTGAATAATTGGAATGGAGCTATCCTTGCCCTTGATCATAAAGATTAAGGAAAAAATAAAAATTGCTAATATAAAATTAGCAATTGGTCCTGCAGCCACGATAATGGCTCTTTGGTAGAGAGGCTTGTTTGCTAATAGTTTGTGGTGGTCCTTAGAATTAACTTCACTTGATTTTGAGGGTTTGCTTGCAGCATTACTATCTCCAAAAAATTTTACATATCCCCCAAGTGGAATAAGGCAAACTTTCCATCTAGTCCCGTCTTTATCAAACCAGCCAAATAATTCTTTTCCAAACCCAATAGAGAAATCGGTTACTGTAACTTTGTATTTTTTTGCAAAATAATAATGTCCATACTCATGGATAAAAACTACCACTGATATTAGTAAGATAAAATAAAAAGCGCTTTGTAAGAATGAAATCATTTATAGTTAGATAGATATAATTAAATAAAGACCAATGCAAAGTATTATTAGTCCAGAGACTATATTAATTCTTCTAACGAACAAATTGCTTAAATATTTTTTAAAACTTAAGCTAATGTTAACTAAAATAACCCACCACAACATGGACCCTGAAAAAATACCCAGAACTAATATACTTGAATGAATAAAGTTAATTTCTTGAAATAAATAATTAATATTAGAAAGAGCTGCTACAAAGGCAATCATCGTTATGGGATTACTGAGAGTGATTAAAAAAGTAGAAATAAAATCTTTTATATTAGTCTCGTGTGTTACTAGAACAGTCTCAGAGGAAGATTTTTTTCCTATCATCATTCTAGCTCCAATAAATATAATACAAAGGCCTCCTGCCAATCTTAGCACTGGTTGATTAACCAGGGCCTGTCCTGAAATAGCAGTTAAGCTATAAATCGCAATAAGCCCGTAGATAAGATCCGCTGTAGCAGCTCCTAAACCAGAAAAATATCCTGATATTTTTCCGTATTGTAAAGTTCGGTTGATACATATCATGGCTATTGCCCCGACAGGCAGTGCCACTAAAAAGCCCACTAACAAACCCGATAAGTAAGTAATCAAATTATCTCCTCTTATAGAAGCTTACTGTACTTTAATAATTTTTTGAATTTTTTTTTAAATCTAAATGGCTGAAGGACCAGTTTCGCCTGTACGAATTCTAATTACTTTAGATAAGTCTGTTACAAAAATCTTTCCGTCCCCTATTTGATCTGTTTTAGTAGCCAACTGTATTGCGTTAATAACAGATTCTAACTCTTCATCTTTAACTGCAATTTCTAATTTTGACTTTGGTAAAAAAGAAACCTCAATTTCTGTTCCTCTATAAACTTCTTTATGACCTTTTTGACGACCAAAGCCCTTTACTTCAGTAAGAGTGATGCCTGAAATACCAACTTTAGAAAGTTCGTTTTTAACACCCTCTACTTTGTTTGGTTTAATGATAGCAGTAATTAGTTTCATAATTATTAATTATATTAAATGATTTTTAATATCTGCGCAATCGGTGAATATCTAAAATTCCCATTGTTTAATCTTACTAAAAATAAAATCTCTAAAAGCTTTAACTCTAGCAACGTTTTTCAAAGACTGTGGATAAACAAAATGAGCTTCATATTTAGGACCACTTATTTCTGGTAGCACCTTCACTAGCCCTGGTTTTCCTGTTGCCATATAATCTGGTAATGCAGCAAGACCAACACCACTTTCCACAGCTAACAATAATGAATAAATATTATTCACTTTCATGACTGCTTTTCTTTTTGATTTAGTTCCTACTTTTAAGATCCACTCTTTTTGAGAAAGGGGTGAAGGTGTTCCTCGTCCGTAAGTAATTAATTTATGTTTATCTAATTCTTTTCCTGTTCTAGGCACTCCATGTTTTTCTAAATATTTTGAAGAACTATAAATATGGTAATTAATATTAATTATTTTTTTTTGAATATAATTAAGTTGCTTTGGTTGTCTCATCCAAATGGCAACATCTGCTTCTCTTGTACTTAAATCCAGTTCTTGATCAGTCACAATCAACTCCACTTCAATATCAGGATTTTTTTCCATGAATTCTTGAATTCTAGGTGTGAGCCAGATTCCACCAAATCCAACCACTGTTGTGACTACAATTTTACCAGATGGCTTATGCTTTTCATCCATCAAATCAGATTCTACATCTTTGATTTTAGAAATAACTTCATTGGCAGTTTTATAAAGAAGTTCACCATTGTCTGTTAAGGACAAGCCTCTTGCGTGTCTTTCAAACAAGGTACATTTAAGTTCATGTTCTAAAGATTGTATTTGTCTACTAATTGCCGACTGACTTAAATGAAGAACCTCAGCAGCTTTTGTGAAGCTAGTTGCTTGCGTTACTGCATGAAATATTTTTAATTTATCCCAATCCATTGTTACTGATTCACATCCACTACAACTCTTCCAGATATTTCTCCTTTAAGAATCTTGGAAGATGATTGAAGAAGGTCTTCCAATGACCATACCTCTGTTGCTTCATGTAATTTTTTAAAATCAATAAGGTCTTTTGCTTGAGACCAAACAAACTCTCTTCTTTTAGAAGAGCACATAACTGAATCAATACCCCATAATTTTACACCTCTAATAATAAAAGGCATGACTGTAGTGTCCAATTTATAATTGCTTGCTAAACCGCAAGCTGCAACGATTCCATTGGGTCTAGTTTGAGAAAGCGCTCTAGATAAAATTTTTCCTCCTGCAGTATCCACCACCCCATCCCACAAAGCCGCTTCTAATGGTTTAGATTCTTGATCCATTTCAGATCGATCTATCACCTCACTTGCACCCAACCCCTTTAAAAAATCAGCCTTATCTTTTTTTCCAGTAACACCAGTCACATTATAACCCATCTTAGCCAAAGCCATCACAGCAACGCTACCTACCCCGCCTGTTGCTCCGGTAACTAGTACATCTTTAATGGGATCTCCCAATAAAATAGATTCTCTTGCTTGAATTGCAAAAGCACAAAGAAGTGCTGTAAAGCCAGCCGTTCCTAAAGCCATGGCATCTTTGTTTGAAAGTCCCTCAGGTGTCTTTACTAAAAACTTACTTTTTACTTTCGCGTATTGGGAATAGCCACCATAATAAATTTCACCTACCCTCCAGCCAGTAAGGATAACTTTATCTCCAGCTTTAAATTTTGAATCGGAGCTCTGCTCTACTGTTCCTGCAAAATCAATGCCCGGAATATGAGGATAGTCCTTAACCAGTCTACCACCATTTTTTAAAATCATTCCATCTTTATAATTAAGACTAGAATAATCTACTTTTACAGTTACCTCGTCCTCTTTTAAAAAAGAAAGATCAATTTCTTGCAAATTTCTTGTAAAGTTTTCCCCTTCTTGATTCACTACAATAGCTTTAAATTTATTCATCAATACTCCCATTTAGCTTTTTGTTTTCTTTTTCGTTAAACACAAACAATCGTTCTGTATCTAAATTAGCATCTTCTGTTAGTACAAAGCAAATATTGCTGTATCCACAGATGACATAGCCTACTTCTGGCTTGATAGTATAATATACGCGTGGATGATCTAGCTCGGTTACAACATGCGTAGTATCAACAAATATTTTTTTTAGATGACTAAACTTATCTGGTACAGCAATCATAATGATTAATCTTTTATGTAAGATAAAAATCTTTTTTGAAGATTTTGACTGTCGCGAAATACTCCTGTGAAATAGTTGGTGATGGTAGTTGCTCCTTCTTTTCTAACTCCTCGTGTGGTCATGCATTGATGCTCCGCATCTATACTCACTGCCGATCCATGAGATTTCAAGCCTTTGTAAATCGAGTTGGCAATTTGCATGGTTAAGCGTTCTTGAGTTTGCAACCTTCTAGCATACGCATCTACTACTCTCGCAAGCTTACTTAAGCCTACTACTTTTTCAGAAGGAACATAGGCAACATGTGCAGTTCCAATAATAGGAGCCATATGATGTTCACAATGACTATGGATGGAAATGTTTTTTTGAATCACCATGTCATCATAGCCTTCCACATCTCCAAAAGTTTTTGCTAGATAGTCGTCAGGATTGATTAGATAGCCTCCAAAATACTCCTGAAATGCTTTAATTACTCTTTTTGGAGTCTCTACCAAACCTTCTCTATCTGGGTTCTCTCCAACAAATTTTAATATAGTTTTAATGGCTTTTTCAGCCTCGTCTTTAGAAATTTTTTCTAAAATTTTATCTTTTATGTCTGTTACGTTTTTCATTATTTTGTAAAATCAACTTATAATATATATGTATTTTTGAAAATGGTTATATTGTCTTAAAATGTTTAAAGAAAGAAAATCCGTAGAAGAAGTTGAGGAAGGTAAGTTTTTATCACCCAAGTTTGACGAGAAAGGCTTAATTCCCGTTATTACCACTGATGTCAAAACTAAAGAAATTTTAATGCACGGCTACATGAATGAAGAGGCTTTAAAAAAAACTATTCAAACAAAAGAGGCACACTACTGGAGCAGATCTAGACAAAGTATTTGGCACAAGGGAAAAACAAGTGGCTTTGTTCAAAAAGTTCAATCTATCAGGATAGATGATGATCAAGATGCAGTATGGATATCTGTTGATATAGGTGATGGTGCAAGTTGCCACGTGGGATACAACTCCTGTTTTTATAGATCGATACCTTTAAACGAGAGCAAAGATCCTATTGAAATGAAATTTGAAGAAACTGAAAAAAAATTTGATCCAGAAGTTATTTATAAAGGACAGCCAAATCCAACCAAATTATGAGTTTAAAAATATTAAGTCCTTTTGGACCTAAGATGGCAAAGCTATCATTGCCAAAATCATTAGTAGTTAAAATTAACCAAGAAGTAGATAAAATTATAACAAGTAATATCTTATCTAAAAAATATAATTATTCTAAAAAATTAGCTGGTGAAGTAGAGCAGGAAATAGAACTGCCTAATCTATTTGTAAATAAATTTATTAAAAAATTTTTTGAAATTAATATTAAATCTTTTGTAAAAGATGTAACTGGCAAAACCGCTAAACAGGTTAAATTAAAAAATTTCTGGGTGGTTCGTCAGTTTGCTAATGATTATAACCCTATTCACTTTCATGATGGAGACATTTCGGGTGTTGGGTATTTAAAGCTTCCCAAAAACTTTAGTAAAAGTAAGAAAAAATATTCCACGAATGGCTCTATTGATTTTGTACATGGGAGCCGGATGTTTTTAAACAAGAGCATTCTCAATCACAAGCCTAAGGTGGGAGATCTTTTATTTTTTCCAAACTACTTAATGCATACTGCCTATCCTTTTTCGGTGGAGGGTGAGAGACGCTCTTTTTCTTTTAATGCAGAAATAGATAAATCTATATCAAAAATTTTTCATGGATAATTCCAATAAACAAAAAAACGTACTAGGTGAAGATTTAGAATCCTGCTCTATGGATCCGGTAACGGGTTGGTATCGTGATGGATGTTGCAACACAGATGAAAATGATAATGGAACTCACACTGTCTGTGCAAAAGTTACTGATGATTTTTTGCAGTGGTTAAAAGAGAATGGTAATGATTTAATTACACCGAGACCTGAACACAACTTTGATGGTTTGAAAAAAGGTGATAACTGGTGCGTTTGTGCTGACTGGTATGCAAGAGCAGTAAAGGCGGGTCATCCCTGTAAGGTGTATATTAGAAGCACCAACATCAAGACTTTGCAACACATTGGCCTTGATACTTTAAAAAAGAATGCAATCGACTTAGCGTAAAACCATGGCAATCCAAAAAGTTATTTTTGATGTCGGTCAGGTATTGGTAAAATTCAATCCACGTAATCTATTTATTAAAATTCTTAAAGATGAAGAAAAAGTAGATTTTTTTTTAAAAAATATTTGTACTTGGGAGTGGCATATTCAACAAGATTTGATTTATGACACCTCCAAAGCAGCAGAGCCAGTAATAAAAAAGCATCCAGAATACAAAGAGGCAATAGAGGCTTTTTATGGAAGATTCCTAGAAATGATAGATAGCGTTCACCAGGAAAATGTTGATCTAGCTTTAAAACTCAAGCAAAAAGGCTATCCAATCTACTTGCTTAGCAATTTTCCAGGAGATCAGTTTGAAAAATATAGATTGCAAAATAGTTTTCTAGATGAATTTGATGATAGAATTATCTCAGGTGATGTTGGCTTAGCCAAGCCAGATATTAAAATTTATCAGCTTGCGATAAAAAAATTTAATCTTAACCCTGAAGAATCTTTATTTATTGATGATAAAATTGAAAACACTAAAGGGGCTGAACAGGCAGGGATAAAAACTGCTCAACTACAAAAACCAGAAGATTTAGACAAAGAAATAAGAAAATTTATTGATTTGTAATAAAAAAATGATCTTTTTTAAAAGATACGCACAATCTATTTTTTTGTTGTAAATTGCCTGTGAAATTAGTTATAAAGACTTAATGATTGAATTTTTAAATATGGGTGGACATGCTATCTTTGTATGGAGCTCTTACGCTATAGCATTAGGTTTAACATCTATTCTTTTTTACAAAACTACAAAAGAATATTCTAAACTTGCAACTAGTCTCGAAAAGAAAACTAGTAGACAAGCAGAAGTTCAATCTTTACCTCAAGAAATTTAAATTTTTTTTAACCTAGCAATATGCTTAGGTGTAATCTCACAACATCCACCCAATATAGTCGCCCCTGCTTTGTGTATTTTTTTTGATATTGAATAAAAAGTAGCAGGAGTTAAGTCTTTTCTTTTTCCAAGTTTTATATTGGGGTTGTTTGAGTCTGGCTTCCATCCAGCAGGAATGTGCTGAAAGGCATTAATCTTAAAACCAAAAGGTATTTTTATCTTTAAAATTTTTTTTACAAGAGGCTTCAAGTGTTCTAAAGATACACCTGCAACTACAACACCCAATGGATTTAGTTTTGAAAGTTTTTTAACCACAGAAACAAAATCCTCTCCTGAAGGTAATTGTTCTCCCTCTCGAATGTGAATACCTACTAAAAAATCTTTCTTTAATGGCGCAATTGCTTTAATTGCTATTTCACACTCCTTAAAACTACTCATTACATCCAGGTAAAAAAAATCAACGTAAGGGTTAAGAATTTTTGCCTGTTCATAAAAATATTTTTTAATTAACTTCAAATCTGTTCCCATATCTGAAAAATAAGTAAAATGTTGTGGTGGTAAGCTTCCAGCTATCAAAACTTTTTTTTTCGATTTTAGCACTGCTCTTTTTGCTAAAATTCCTGCCATTTTATTTGCAGACTTAAATTTGGAAAGTACTCCATTCTCTATCATTCTTCTTTTTCTACTTCCAAAACTGTTCGTAACAATGACTTCCGCTCCTGCTTTAATAAAATCTAGATGGGTATCAACTATTATTTTGTGATACTTTTTCTGAAGTAATGCTGTTGCTCCCCATAGAGTTCCTTCTGGCTTTACTCCCCTATTCAATAATTCCTGGCCCATTCCTCCATCAAGAATTCTAGTAGTGCTAAAAAAATTTTTATCCAAGGCGGTCTGTCGTTAAAATTAATATAAATTTAAAAATTATTAATACTGTTGCTAAGAATGGCTAATATATTTTTTAATTTAAAAGTCTATCCTAAATTATTGATAGGTTAATTTTTTTTATACTCTTGAAAAGTATCTAATTAAGACTATATCCTTAGATATTATGAATATATTACATTTAGACTCAAGTGCTCGAAAAGAAAATTCTGTTTCACGTAAGCTTGCAAAAGAATTGGTTCAAAAACTACAAGGAGATGTAAAATATAGAGACATTTCTCAAAACATACCCTTTGTAGATGGAATTAAAGGTGCAGGCTTTATTATACCAGAAGAAGAACGGACAGAAGAAGACCGTAAGTTGTTTAAATTTTCTGATGAATTGGTAGATGAGTTGCTAGAATCGGATGTGGTTGTTATTTCGGTTCCTATTTACAATTTTGGTCCTCCAGCATCTGTAAAAGCTTGGTTTGACTTGATTGCTAGGGCAGGCAGAACATTTCAATACGAGGCAAGTGGACCAGTAGGATTGATTAAAGGTAATAAAAAGGTTTATTTAGTTGTTACTTCTGGTGGAGTGCCAGTAGGAAGTCCTGTTGATTTTTGTACTCCTTGGTTCAAACAAGCATTAAATTTTCTAGGCATTAAAGATATTGAGATTATTGCAGCAGACCAACTTGCTATTAATGATGATAATCTTAAAAAAGCAAAAGAAACAATTAGTAAAATATGATTAATCTAATTCCTTATGAAAAATTAGGTGGTGCAGACCACGGATGGCTAAAAGCAAAACATCACTTTAGCTTTGCAAGCTATCAAGACCCCAGCAGAATGAACTTTGGTCCAATGCGTGTTATTAATGATGATATTGTAGCCGCACAAAAAGGCTTTGCTCCACATCCTCACGACAATATGGAAATTATAACCTACGTTAGAAAAGGGGCTATTACTCATAAAGACAATATGGGTAATGAAGGAAGAACTGCGGCAGGAGATGTTCAGGTAATGTCTGCGGGAACAGGAGTTACTCATTCAGAATATAATTTGGAAGATGAGGAAACTAGTCTTTATCAAATTTGGATGTTTCCTAATAAAAAAAATGTGAAGCCAAGGTGGGATGCTAAAGAATTTCCTAAAGAGCCAGTTACTGATCAATTAAAGCCATTAGTAACAGGTTTTAACGACCCCAATTCAAATAGCTTAAAAATATATCAAGATGCTACTATTTTTGCTGGAAGACTAAATCAAGGAACAGTAATTCAACAAACTATCAAGGAACAGGCATATGTTTTGTGCTCTTATGGAACTATTAAAATAAATAAAATAGAGCTTCAAAAAGGAGATGGTGCTGAAATCACAAAATTAAATGAAGTTTCTATTCAAGCAACTCAAGATAGTGAAGTTCTGTTTATTGATCTACCTCAATCTTAGCAAGGCATAAACATTAATCTCGAGTTACATAATTAAAAAGACTGATAATTCCATAAAATTTGTATAAACTCGTAACTTCATGGAATTTGATCCTATATATCTAGTATGCACCATACCTGCGATCATGCTTTATGGAGTTGCAAAGTCAGGATTGGGTGGATCTATGGCTTTAATTTCTATTCCTTTAATGACAATAGTTATGCCACTAAGTCAGGCATTAGCGATTATACTCCCTATTCTTATCTTATCTGACATAGTTGCTTTTTATAAATTTAGAAAATATTACGATTCTAAAACTATTAAACTTTTAATGGTAGGTGGTGCGATTGGTGTGGTAATAGCCTCTTACACCTACACTTACTTTAGCGAAGACCTTTTAAAAGCACTTATTGGTGTCATGGGATTTGGATTTACTGCTCATTATTTCATATTTAAGAAGAAGAAAACTATTCCATTAAAAAGATCCGTCATCAAAGGAGGTATATCTTCTGCGGTTGCTGGGTTCGCAAGTTTTTGTGTTCATGCGGGTGGAACTCCCACAAGTATATACCTTCTGCCTTTAAGGCTTAAAAAAGAAATCTATGTAGGCACTAGAGTTATTTTTTTTACATTTTTAAATTTGGTTAAACTTCCCTTTTATGCAAATTTGTCTTTCTTAAATGCTGATACTTTAAAACAATCTTTATTATTTTTTCCTGCTTCAGTATTGGGAATATTGGTTGGATATCAAATTTTAAAAAGGGTTGAGGAAGCTATGTTTTATAACGTGGTTTATTCCCTTATATTAATTTCAAGTACAAGGTTAATTGTTGATTATGCGCTTAAATGGTAAGGGCACGATAAATCATCACAATTGCACCTAAGATTATACAAATCTCAATAACTAAAGTGTGTAACTTAACTCCAAGCTTATCTACTATTTTTCTAGCTATATAAGACCCTAGAATAGCAACAACTCCTATGGAACTACCAATTAATAATGCATCGTTATTTAACAAGCCAAGATTTCGAAAAGAAACTAACCTTATGATTACATTGATACAGGTAATTAATGAATCCGTTCCAATAATAGCTGAACCAACCATTCCATTGGAGGCCAACGCTGTTAACAGCACCGCTCCAGGTCCTAGTATGACACCACTGATAGTTCCGTAAAAAACTGCCATAACTGCCAAACCAAACCATCCAATAGTTAGATTGATTTTTTTAAAAACTCTTCTAACAATGATTACAAAAGCAAGACCAAATCCAAGACAAAAATACAAAACTTTATCTGAAACACCTGCGTAAAAATTTGTTCCTAAAATTATAAAAGGTGTGCCTATTAGAGCAAAATATAAACCTTTTTTCCAAAAAATACTGTCTCGGTAATAGTACATCCTGGATGCGTTTGAGCAAAAAACAAAGACAGACATTAAAGGAACTAGTAACTTAATGGGAATAAATGGTGACACAAGAATACCCAGAGTCATGCCACCCCCATAACCTGAAATTCCTGAAATAATAGAAGCAAGCAATGCAACAAATAGAAGAATTGCTATATGAAGATAACTAAGACTAGAAGTGAAAGCATAAAGATCAAAGCTTTCCATGTAATTTAAAATAAATTAATTTTTGAAAAATCAGTATTGGCAAAGATAGAATTCGTAAATTCCTCAAGCTGCTTAGACTGATCGTCATTTAATTTTGCATATTTTAAATTTTTATTAAACTTGCTGTCAAAATCCTCTTTCGTCAGTGGTTGTTTTTTTCCGCCTCTAAAACAAGGCTGTTTTGCTTCAATTGTTTTTCCATCTACCGTCTCTACAATTAAAGTTCCAGTGTAGTTTTTTGGATATTCATCATTAGGGTCAATATCATAAGTCATTAAATTGGCTATTTTTAAAATCTCTGGATCTTTAATGTTAGTTTCGTTGAACTCTTCTAGACCAGCTCCACCTTTAACAAGTGCTACAGCTACACAGTAAGGAACAGAAAATTTTGCAGAGTATGGAGTGGATGGATTGTTTTTTTCGGCTCTTGGTTCCCATAGTCGGTGAACAGTTCCCTCTCCTACTTTTGCTTTGATGGATTTGATTTGAGATAAATCACTTATCTGTTTTTTTAATTGTATTGCGCAGTCTACGAACGGTTGTGCCATAGTTCCACAAGCATAAGGCTTAAAGGCTAAATTTTTACATTCCCACCTAGTGCCCAAACCTTCTATTAAATGAGAAAAATTTTTTTCAATTTCTTTAATGGTAAAAGCTTTAAAAAAACCATGCGTTCCTTCAAATACAGTTCTTGGTCCCAAGAAATCAGACCTTCCTAATAAAGCTGCATGAATTCCAGAGCTTGCAGCCCAACCAGGGTGTATTCTTTTAGTCCACGTTCCTTCTGCTAAGTATTCAATAATTCCAGATGACATACTGCCCGCAACACCCAAAGCAGAAGATAATTGTTTTTGATTCAATCCAAGTACGGCTCCCAATCCAGCAGTTGCTCCAAATACACTACAAATAGATGTGGGGTGAAAACCTTGTTTGTGCATTGCTGTAGGAGATACCAATGCCATTCTGCATATTAACTCAGCACCAATAGCTATTCCTTTTAAAATCTGTTCTCCATTGAGTTTAAAAAACTGCCCAGCAGATAAAAAAGTAGAAACCATAGTAGCTCCAACATGCATAGGGTTTCCTTCAAACGTATCGTCAAAATCTTCTCCGTGCGCTGCAGTTCCACAAATAATAGATGAAGAAAAAACATCAAAAACATTTTTGTGCCCTAGTGCAATTATATTCCCTGTATTGCTATAGGTCTTAATTAAACTTTGAATATAGTCTTCATTTCTTGCGGCAACAATTACTCCCGAAATGTCTTTTACTAAAAAATTCAATACTTCTTGAACGTCAGATGGAATATCTTGGGTTTTTAATTTAGTTGCCCAGCCTGAAAATTCTTCTGCATAAATGGTCATGGTGTGTAAGTTCCCCCATTTACATGAAGCACCTGTCCATTAATGTAATTAGCCTCCTCTTTGCATAAATTAGAGATTACTTCGGCAACATCATCTGGATTTCCATATCTACCAGATGCAAGATTTGGTGTTTGAGGATGTTTTAACCAATGACCACGTAAGGCATTTTCATCTGAATTAAAATCTTCAATAAATCCTGGCACTACGCAGTTACAAGTAATACCTCTCTCAATAAATTCCATACTAATGGCTTTGGTCAACCCAACTAAAGCTGCTTTGGAAGTAACCACATGCGCTCTTTCCCTTGCTCCAATATGAGCAGACATTCCTCCAATATTCACTACTCTCCCCCATTTATGACCTGTCATGGAACCGATCAATGCTTGCGTACATAAAAATGCAGCATCTACATTAACTGTCATAATTTTTTTCCAGTCTTCGTAAGTAATTTTTTCAAAAATTTCGTGAATACGCATGCCTGCATTATTAATTAAAACTAAAGGATTGCCCATTTCATGAGCTTTATTTTTAATAGATTCGATGGTTTTTAAATCAGTAAGATCGCCTGTAACTATCTCACATTTTTTAGACAAAGCAGAAATCATTTCAGAAGTTTTTTTAGCTTCTTCTAAACTTTTGCCTCCAGTGTGAATTAAAATATCAAAGTCTTGTTTTGCAAGTTTTACGGCGGTCGCACGACCTATCATTCTTGCTCCGCCGGTTATAACAGCTACTTTGTTTGATATTTTTGAGCTCAATTATTTACTTTTTTTTTTAAATATCTTAGGCCAAAAAGGACTACTTAAGCTTATGACGGTCAAAACCATAAAGATAATAAAGACACCACTTTCAAAGAACTGAAAGAAGCTACTGTCATGAATAACCATCGCTTGAGTAAACGTTTCTTCCACCAACGGTCCTAAAATAAGACCCATTACTAATGGGGCTGGAGAAAAACCGTGTCTCATCATAAAGAAACCAACGATACCTGAAATTAACATAACCCACACATCGAAAAAAGCTGAGCTGTAAGCGTAAGATCCTATTAGAGAAAAAATGAAAACAGAAGGCCATAAAAATCTTTTTGGTATGAAGGTAACTAAAGAGAAAAACCTTGCTCCTGCAAGTCCAATTCCCAAAAAGGCAAAGTTTGCAATAAGCATAGCTCCAAAAATAGCATAAACCAATTCTGGTGTTTCTGTAATTAAGTAAGGTCCTGGTCTAAATCCGTGCATCACTAAAGCTGCCAAAATTAAAGCAGTAGTTCCACTTCCGGGAATACCCAAGGCAAGAGTTGGAACCATTGCTCCACCTGCCGCTGCATTGTTTGCAGCTTCTGGACCCACAATACCTTCATCGTGTCCTGTACCAAATTTTTCTGGAGTTTTAGACCATCTTTTAGCTTCATTGTAACCCATCATGGCAGCTACAGTTGAACCCTCTGCTGGTAAAATTCCTATAAAAGTTCCTAAACCCGAAGACCTTAAAATTAGACCTTTTAATTTTTTTAATTCTGCAAAAGTTGGTAGCTTCAAAGACTTGGCTGACATTACTCTAACCACATCTTGTAATGTTGAAGATTGAGTTAACAATTCTGACATTGCAAACAGTCCAATTAATACAGGTACAAAATGAATGCCTTCTGTTAATTCAGAAACACCAAAATCAAAACGTTCTACACCAGTTGCTAAATGGACACCCACTGTTGAGATCAATACTCCAATACATCCTGCTATTAGGTTTCTAATAGAGGATTTTCCACTCATGGAAGCCAACATAGATAATGCAAATATTGCCAATCCAAAATACTCAACTGGTCCAAAACTTAAAGCAACTTCAGCTAATAAAGGCGTTGCAGCTATAAAAATAACTAAACTAAAAATACCACCAAACACACTAGCAACTGCAGCAAGTCCTAAAGCTCTTCCAGGCTCTCCGTTTCTTGCCATCGGATATCCGTCAAATGCAGTCGCAACTGCAGGCGGAGCACCGGGTGCATTAATTAATATGGCTGTAATAGATCCACCAAATGTTCCAGCACAATAAAGAGCTGCCATCATAGCAATAGAAGCTATTGGATCTAAACTAATAGTAAAAGGCATAAGAAGAGCAATGGCCATTGGAGAACTTAAGCCAGGTAACGCACCTACCAAAACCCCAATAAACACTCCTCCGAAAATTAATAAGATATTTTGCCACTCCAGTAATAGTCCTAGTCCTTTTAAAATTGGTTCCATAATTTAATTTATATTTTGTTAGTTAGTTAGTTTGTTGATTAGTTTAAATATTGCAATACGCCCGGATCAAAGAATAGACCAAGCAATTTATTGAACACAAGATACACAAATAGCGGGAACGCAACTGAATAAATTGCTATTCGAACATAATTTTTTTCTCCCCACACTAAAGGAAAGCAAGCCGCGGTAACAAACATTGTAACCATCGGACCTAAAAATTCTGCAACCGAAACTAAAGCTATAAGTAAAACAATCGTTTTCCAGGTAATAGGCTCTAAACTTATAGATCTATCTTTGTCAATTTTTGCAATTTTCTCTGGCATAAATTTTATTTCGAAAGGAATAATGCTCGCCAAGATAATCATAAGAACAATTAACATCTTAGGAAATATATCTGCGTTTAATGTGTCACCTAAAATATTTGGAGCAGGAGGAAAAAGAGTTGCTTCGTAATACATGAAAGCTCCCGCAAGAATAATAACGCTTGCTACTATTAAGTCAATTTTGTGAACCAACCCCGCAACTAAATTAGTTGCGGGATTTAATTTTTGTTTTTGTTTAGACATTTATAAATATCAATCCTAGATTATTTAATCAGTCCTAAACCTTTTAATGCGTCTTGAGCATTTGCAAAGTTTTGTTTAAGTTGCTTATCCCAAACTTCTGTACCAGCAGGGCTAGTAGCAGGGTCTAAAGAAGCACCTTTAAGATAGTTAGCGAATATTTCGTGTTTCATCGCTTTAACCATTGCTTTAGAGATCTCATTTATGATTGGCTGTGGAGTTCCTTTAAGAACAGCATAACCTCTAGTAGTTGAAACTTTTACTTTCCAACCTAGTTCATAAGATGAAGGTACTTTTTTATAGTCTGGCATTCTTTTTTCAGCCAATAAAAGTACAGCTTTCACTTTTTTGTCTTGGATTAATCCTGCAGCTTCACTTGGATTAAGCAATGCAACATCGATTTTTCCAGAAGCAAGTGCAGCTAAACTTTGTGCGCCCGAACCAAAAGAAACAGCTTTAAACGGTATACCAGCAGCTTTTGAAATTGAGTACATACCAATGTGCTCAGTTCCACCGATAGATGCAATACCTGCAGTAATCGGCTTCTTGTTAGCTTCTTTAATTATTTTTTTAATTGTGCTTAGTTTTTTATTTTTAGCATTTACTACGATGAAAGTAGGTTCTTCCATAGCTCTAGCAACTCCAACAAGATCATCGATCTTCATGTCAGATTTTCCTCTAGCCATTGTATATAAATGAGACTCTGTAAGAGCCATAATAGTACAACCATCTTTTGGTCTAGTTAAAACATAGTTCTGTGCTTTCGCTCCAGATCCACCTCTTTTACCAACTACTTGAATATCAGCTTTTAAATTTCTTCTTGTTCTAACAGACATCATTCTCGCAGTAGTATCTGTACCACCACCGTATGAAGCATGGATCACGACTTGAATTGGATCGCATACTTCTGTCGCGTAACTTCCTTTTTTCTTTTTCGCATGTGAAGCAGCATCAGCTGTTCCAGAAAAAGAAGTAAGAATTAAAGCTGCAACTGAAAAAAAACCAAAAAGTTTTTTAAAGTTATTTGTCATTATTTCTCCTATTATTTGTTTTTATAAAAATAAAAGTATCACAAAAAAAATTTATATCAATATACAAAATGTAGTTTCATATTGTGAAATATGCTTTTATAACATCAAACAAATAGTTAAATAAGCTAGTAATATTAAGAAATTATAATTAAATATAAAAAATAAAATGATTATAAATAAAATAACTATCCCCAGTCCAGGAAAAAGAATTAAAAAAAAAAATCAACTTGCGTGGCTATTAGCATCAATGGCGGCGCAACCATGGGACTCTAACGAATCAATTAATGAAATGGTTGGAAATCGTTTGATTGATAATGCGGGCGTTGCAATTGCAGCCATCAATAGATCTCCTGTTTGTGTTGCAAGGTCACAAGCTATGTTTCATAAAAATAAAAATGGATCTACTCTTTTTGGATTAAGTAATGATGAAAAATTTAATTGTGAATGGGCTGCTTGGGCTAATGCAGTAGCGGTTAGAGAGTTGGATTTCCATGACAATATTATGGCTAAAGAGACTTGCCATCCAGGCGATTGTATTCCAACTATTTTAGCAGTTGCTCAGCAAAAAAAATTAAATGGAAAAGATCTTATCCGAGGAATTGCCACTAGTTACGAAATACAATTAAGATTATCGATGTCTATTGCTTTGAACCCAAATAAAATTGATCACGTAGGTCACCTAGGTCCAGCAATCACTGGGGGCATAGGTGCAATGTTAAATCTTGATGCTGAAACTATTTATCAAGCCATACAATACAGTGCACACACTTCTATTTTTACGAGACAAGGAAGAAAGGGAGATCTTTCTAGCTGGAAAGCATTTGCTCCAGGGTTAGTTGGAAGAAATGCGATTGATGCAATTGACCGTGCGATCCGAGGGGAAAAAGGACCAAGTCCAGTTTGGGAGGGAGATTATGGAATTATTCCTATTCTACTTCATAAAGAAAATGAAAATATTGAAATTAATCTTCCAGAAAAAAATGTCCCTCGAGTAGGAATCCTTTTTACTTTTACTAAAGAGCATTCGGCTGGCTATCATGGAAATTCTATTATTGATTTAGCATTTCTTCTAAGAAAAAAAATTAAGAACTTAAAAGAAATAAAAAAAATAAATATTTATTCTAAAAAATATACTCACATTGTTATGGGATCTGGAAGTAATGATCCTGAAAAATATAGTCCGGAAGCTTCGAGAGAAACTCTCGATCATTCAGCAATGTATATTTTTGCTGTGGCTCTAGAGGATGGATTTTGGCACCACGAAACTAGCTACAGTAAAGAGAGAAAGCAAAATCCCGAAACTATTGAATTATGGAGAAAAGTTGAAACATTTGAGGATCCAGAGTTTAACCGAAGATATTATGATGAAACAGATCCTTTAAAAAAAGTACAAGGTGCGAAAGTTGAAATAATCATGAATAATGAGACTAAAATAATAGAACAATTAGACTTTGCTAATGCTCATCCTGGTGGAAAAACACCTTTTGGAAGAAATGAATATATAAAGAAGATGCAACCTCTTATAAATGGGTTCGTTTCGCAACAAGAAGAATTAAGGTTTATTAGCCTTATAAATAACCTTGAAAACCTGGATTCAAACGAAATCCAAAATCTAAATCTTACTTGTGATCAAAATACAGTCGATTTAAGCAAAAATAAAATAGGAGGGATATTTAATTAATGGACATTCAACAAGAACTTACAAAATACATTGCTTCAGCAATTCACAATGAATTGCCGGAGGTAACTCAAAAAAATACTCGCTTTCATTTACTAGATACTTTGGTTGCAATTCTCACCGGAAGATTGTTGCCACCAGGAAAAAAAGCTTTTGAATTTGCAAAATCCCAAGGTGGAAATCCGGAATCTACTTTAATTGGAAATGATATAAAAGTTAGCGCAATCCATGCAGGCTTATCAAATGGGATGGCAGCTCATGCCGATGAAACTGATGACACTCATACTAATGGAAGATTTCATCCTGGTTGTGCAATTGTACCGGCCGCATTAGCTATAGCAGAAAAAGAAAATTCTTCTCACTCCGATTTATTAAAAGCGATAGCTCTTGGTTATGATGTTGGGGTTAGAATTAATATGAGCATGGGTTACAAGACTCCCAAAACAACTATCTTTGCAACACATAGTATTGGTACCATTTTTGGAGCTGCGGTTGCAGCGGGCTCTTTATTAAAATTAAATCAACAACAATGTAATTATTTATTATCTTATACGATTCAACAAACATCCGGACTTGCATGCTGGAATAGAGATAAAGAGCATATTGAAAAAGCGTTTGTATTTTCAGGCATGACAACAAGAAATGGTATTTATTCTGCTTTATTGGCAAAAGAAAATTTTACTTCTGTTCAAGATCCCCTTTTAGGCCATAGAGGTTTATTAGAAGCATTTGCTCACAATCCTAAACCTGAAATTATTATTAAAGACCTTGGAACAGTTTTTGAAATTGACAACACCTCTATAAAAAAATGGTGTGTGGGATCTCCTATTCAGGCAATCTTAGATGCAATTGAAGCAATTTTAAAACAAAAACAATTTGATCATAAAGAAATAAAAGAAATTAAAATTGATATTCCTTCTGATAGGTTTGATATTGTTAACGATAGAATCATTCCCAATATTTGCGCTCAACATCTTGCTGCTCTGTATATTGTTAAAAAAAAAATTGGGTACAACGAAGTCCATGATGAAAAATTATTTACGGATAAGGAGATCTTAGAAGTAAGAAAAAAAATTACAGCAGTTCCTAATGAAGAACTAGCTATTACAAGACCAGAGAGACAAGCAAAAGTAAAGATTATTTTTCATGACAATTCAGAGCTTTCTCATCATGCAAAAGCAGTACGTGGAACTCCTGACAATCCTATGAATGTTGAAGAAATATCCAATAAAGCAAAAGAGTTATTAAAATCTTACCAAAAAGAACAGGTGAACCATTTAATTCAAATGATTTTATATGAAGATTTTAAAATAAAAGATTTAATGTCTACTTTAAATTTTAATATTTAATTCAAATTTTTTCAGACAAATGCAAAATTAGTTATTGCAATAACTTACTTTACCTAGTATTTTTTTCTTAATGGAAATTACAAAAAGTAATAATGCGCTTGGAGCTGAAATTAAAAATATTGATCTAAGTAAAAATTTAACAAAAGAAGAATTAAATTTTATTAACCATGCTTGGGCCGAGAATTTGGTTTTAGTGTTTAAAAAACAAATTTTATCAGACGCTCAATTAATTAGTTATAGTAAGAATTTTGGAGACCTAGATTTGCCAGCGCCCAACCCCTATGGAATTAATTTTTCACCAAATAATCCTGAAATTAATGTTATTTCCAATGTCAAAAATATGGGAAAACCGATTGGAAATTTAGGAGATGGTGAGGCTGTTTGGCATGCTGACATGACCTATAATGAAATGCCGCCTAAGGCAGGAATTTTATATTCCTTGGAAGTTCCTAAAAATCAAGGAAATACTCATTTTGCAAATATGATGAAAGCCTATGAAGAACTTCCAGATGATTTAAAGTCACAAGTGGAAGGAAAATTGTTAATACACGATTGTGCTCACAACAGTGCTGGAATGTTACGAAAAGGATATGAAGAAAATGCTGATCCATCTAAAACGCCAGGTGCAAAGCATCCTATTATTGCAAAAGACCCCATAACTAATAAAAAATTATTATTTCTTGGCAGAAGGCCCCATGCATACATAGTTGGTTTGAGGTTAGAGGATAGTGAAAGAATTCTTGATCAACTATGGAAACACGCAACACAAGATAAATATACTTGGACCCAAAAATGGGATGTGGGAGATCTTTTGATGTGGAAAAACCTTTATGTTCTTCATAAGAGAGATTCTTTTGATCCGAACACAAGAAGAGTTATGCATAGGACTCAAATTACTGGCGATACAAGAATAGCTGTTTAAATTAAACTAAAACTTTACCAATCATAAGTGGTCTAAAAGTTCTATACATCACTGCAGACACCGCTTCAAAAGAACCTCTATCCTCATTCACAACAGATCCTGCAACAATAATTCCAGAAGGGTTTCCTACTCTCAGTTCCAAATCATCCGCTCCTTCTCTTTTAACCTGAAAGGGTATGGTTCCTTTAATGGCTGCTGCCACTCCAATATTTATACATGCTGTTCCCATAATAGCTTTGTGAGCCTTTCCCATAGAAAACATACGAGCACAAATATCATGATTGTCGGCTGAAATTTTAGATCTATCTAGACTGACATAATCTCTCGGTTTAGATACGATTCCTATTCTCGGAGTATTCATGGGAGCTTCCTCTCCAGATTTACTTACACCAATCATAAAGGCACATTTCCTTCTAATTTTTTGAATTATTTCCATTTCCTTATTTTTTGCGTCTAATTCGTCTGGAGACTCAGCACAAGTAAGGCCTAGATCTTCTGCTAAAATATAAACCAAAGGAGTCGCTGCATCTACAATACTAACTTTAATTTTTCCATGGCCTTCAATATCAATTTCATCTAAAGCACTTCCTGTTGGCAACAACTTTCCTGTTGCCGATCCTCCAGGAGACAAATAGTCCAATCTTACTTTAGAACCTGTTCCAGCAACTCCTGCTATAGAATAGTCACCTTCAACTAAAGCAATTCCATCTTTAACGTCAAAAGTAGCGTGTATAATTTTGTCTGTGTTTACTTGATAAATTCTTATTTTATTTTCTCCTTCTTTTGCCTTTACCATTCTTGTATTAACCGCGTAAGGACCCACGGCTCCTGATAAATTTCCACAGTTGTTGTTCCATTCTGCAATAGATTCTTCTATTGCTAATTGTATAAAATTATAATCAACATCTGCATCTTCTCTTTTGGAGGGGCTTATAATTACACACTTAGAAACAGAAGACACTCCTCCTCCCATCCCATTTAACTGCCTCCCGTTAGGATCAGGGCTTCCAATAATTTTTAAAAAAATTTTACTTAGCTCTTCTTGATTGTCTGTCGGTAAATCTTTAGCTTGAAAAAAGACTCCTTTACTTGTTCCTCCGCGATAATAAGATGCTGTAATCCAATTTTGTTTCATAAAATAAATTAACTTAGTTTAAGATTCTTTCCAAGCAGTCTGTAAAATACCACCATTTTTCCAAAAAATAACTTCATCTGGATTATCCAACCTTGCTCTCAATTTTGCTTTAACTATATCTCCACTTTCTTTGTGGATTAATAAGTCCACTTTTTTATGCTCATTGTCAATTTTATCCAAACCAATAATTGAAAATTGATCTGTACTAACAATTCCAAGCTCTGCTATTCCATTGTCTGGAAAAAACTCTAAAGGTAATATTCCCATCCCTATTAGATTAGATCTATGAATTCGCTCAAATCCTTTGGCAATGATTACCCTTACTCCCAATAACAATGGGGCTTTAGCAGCAACGTCTCTAGATGATCCGCACCCATAATTTTCTCCTGCTATAACAACCAATTCCATTTTTGTTTTTTCATATTCGATAGCAGCTTCAAATATCCTCATTATTTTATTTTCTGGATACTTAACGGTAAAACTACCTTCTTTTTCAGGTGTCATAAGATTTCTTAAACGAAGACTTGCAAACCCAGACCTTTTAACAATTTCATGATTAGCTCTTCTCGTTAAAAAATTATTAAAATCTTCAGGTTTAATATTTTGAGAGATTAAGTAATCCCAGGCAGCTGTAGTCTTAGTAATATCGCTAGATGGAGAAATATGATCGGTGGTTACAGAATCTCCTAATAACACCAATGGTCTTGCTGAAACAATATCTTTAATGGCAAGTGTTTCCTGAGTTACATTTTCCAAATAAGGTGGTTTTTTTATATAAGTACTTTTGTCAGACCATTCATAATTATTAGATTCTGATACATCTAGGCTGTCCCAAAGCTCTCCTCCTTCATTTACCTCCTTATACTTAGAAACAAATGTTTCTGGTTTGTAAAAGCTTTCTACTATTTGATTAATATCTTTATTTTCAGGCCAAATATCTTTTAAATAAATTTCATTACCGTCCTGATCTTGTCCTAACGATTCCTTGGTTAAATCTTTTTTTACAGAACCAAGTAAAGAAAACAAAACAACTAAAGCTGGGGAGGCTAAGTAAGAAGCTCTTATATTTGGATGTATTCTTCCTTGAAAGTTTCTATTTCCTGACAAAACAGCAGTAGAAAAAATTTTATTGCTTTCAATAGTATCCGCAATATCTTTATGCAAAGGGCCAGAACTACCATTACAAGTAGTGCAACCAAAGCCAACAACATTAAAACCTAATTCGTCTAAATAATGCTGCAGTCCACTTTCTTCTAAAATCTCTGCTGTCACTTTACTTCCTGGTGCAAAAGAAGTTTTTACTTTTTGGTTTCTTTTAAATCCAAGCTCTACTAATTTCTTCGCAACCATTCCTGCTGCGATAACATTTCTTGGATTGGCTGTATTCGTACAGCTAGTAACTGCTGCAATCATTATATCTCCGTCTTTAATGTCAAAATTTAAATTAGGTACTAAAAACTTCTCATCTCTTAAGTCATTTTTATATAACATTTGAGAATGTGAATTAACTTTAGAGGAAAATTGATCTAAGTTAATTTTATCTTCAGGATTTTTGGGTCCTGAAACGCAGGGAGCAATGGAGGAAAGATTCAATTCTAATGATCTTGTATAATTTGGAAGGTCGCCAGGATTTCTCCATAGCTTTTGTTTTTTTGAATACTCTTTAATAATAGTTATCTGTTCTTCTGTACGACCAGTCATTATTAAATAATCAAGTGTGGATTCGTCAACAGGAAATAGAACTGCAGTTGCTCCATACTCAGGTGCCATGTTAGAAATAGTTGCCCTATCTCCTACACTCAAAGTTTCCACTCCTTCGCCAAAAAATTCTATAAAAGAACCAATGACTTTATTTTTTCTTAATAGTTCTGTTATGTTTAAAACTAAATCTGTGGATGTAATTCCTTCTTTAAGTTTGTTGGTCAAATTAACTCCGACCACCTCAGGAAGTGTAATAGGCAATGGCTTTCCAAGCATCGAAATTTCAGCTTCCACACCCCCCACTCCCCAACCCAAAACTCCTATTGCATTCATCATAGGTGTGTGACTATCCGTACCAATACAGGTATCTGGGTGCAAAAGTGACTTGCCGCTTGTATTGTCAGTCCAAACTACTTTTGATAAATATTCAATATTTACTTGGTGACAGATTCCAACTCCCGGTGGAATAACTCTGACATTTTTTAAATTTTCAGAACACCAACGTAGAAAAGAAAATCTCTCGGAATTTCTTGCATACTCTTTTTTTAAATTTTCAATTTTAGCATTTTCTGATCCAAAAAAGTCAACTTGCAAAGAATGATCTATCACAACATCAACTGGAACTTTAGGTTGAATGTCTTTTGGGTCAATTCCTTTTTTTTGAAGAGCCTCACGGTAAGCAAGAAAATCAACCAGCATAACCTTACCAAGAATATCATGACTTAAAATTCTATTGGGCATGAAGCTTATAGCTGAGCCAACCTTAAAATTTAAAATATCTTTTATTTGTGTATCCGCATTAGCAAGATTACCACTTATCTTTTGTCTTAAAATATTTTCTATAAGTATTCTGTAGGAAAAAGGTATTTGATCAATATTTGCAATTGCGGAGATGTCTGCGAATTCGAAGTCCTGATTGTTAATTATTAATTTAGAAAACTGTTTCTGCATATGTCTTTTTTTTACAGACTATAGCATACTCCTAAGAACGTACTGTAATATTCCACCGTTTTTGTAGTACTCAATTTCACTTGCTGTATCAATTCTACATAACACTTCTATTGTCTTAATAGTTCCATCTGCATATTTAATTTCTACTTTTACTTTTTCCAAAGGATCCACACCTTTTTCAATATCTTTTACTGTAATGAGTTCTGAACCTTTGAAATTCAATGTTTCACGATTCATTCCATCAATAAATTCAAGAGGTAAAATTCCCATGCCAACTAAGTTTGATCTATGAATTCTTTCAAAACTTTCTGCAATAACAACTTTAATTCCTAATAATTGAGATCCCTTAGCGGCCCAGTCTCTAGAAGATCCTGTTCCATAAAGCTTGCCACCAATAACTACGAGAGGAGTGCCTCTTTTTTTATATTCCATTACAGCGTCAAAAACAGTTGATTCTTTTCCTTCTGGATAAATTTTCGTAAATCCACCTTCCGTACCTGGTGCCATTTCATTTTTAACTCTGATGTTTCCAAAAGTTCCTCTCATCATGACTTCATGATTTCCTCTTCTGGCCCCGTAAGAATTAAAATCTTTTGGTAAAATTTGATACTTCATAAAGTAATCGCCTGTTGGGCTGTTTTTGGGAATAGATCCTGCTGGTGAAATATGATCTGTAGTAATCATGTCGCCAAGTATAACTAACGGCCTTGCGTCTTTAATTTCTTTAAATCCTTCTGGCTGATCTGTCATACCATCAAAAAATGGAGGTCTTTTTACATAAGACGAACTTTCGTCCCATGCGTAAATACTACTAGAGTCTGTTTTTATTTCTTGCCACTCTTTTGGACCTTGCCCTACATTTTTGTATCGACTTTTAAACATTTCTGCATTTAGCGAAGCTAAAAGAACATCTTCAATTTCTTTATTAGTAGGCCAAATGTCTTTTAAATAAATTTCTTTTCCTTCTTTATTTTTACCAAGAGAGTCTTTGTACATATCAAAGTTCATGTTTCCAGCAATTGCATATGCTACTACTAATGGAGGTGATGCCAGATAATTAGCTTTTACAACCGGACTGATTCTTCCTTCAAAGTTTCTATTTCCTGACAAGACAGAGGTAACAAGCAAATCATTATCTAAAATAGCGTTATTAATATTGTCCGGCAGAGGGCCTGAATTACCAATGCAAGTAGTACAACCGTACCCAACTAAGTTAAAACCTAGTTTGTCTAAATAAATATTCAATCCTGCTTTTTCCAAATAGTCCGTCACCACTTGAGAACCAGGTGCTAAAGAAGTTTTAACCCAAGGTTTCACATCCAATCCTAATTCAACTGCTTTTTTTGCTAAAAGACCAGCTCCTATTAAAACGTTTGGATTTGAAGTGTTGGTACAAGAAGTGATTGCTGCAATTACTACATCTCCATCTGATAATGAATGGTTAGCATCTTTTACTTCTACAGTTTTTGGCTCTTCTCTTTTGGTCATCTCTTTTGAAACTCTTTTAAAATCTTTATAAGCTTCTGTTAACAAAACTTTATCTTGTGGTCTTTTTGGTCCTGCAAGAGTTGGAACTACCGTGGACATATCTAATGAAACTGTATCCGTGAACACGATATCATTACTTGCCCACAATCCTTGAACTTTGGCATAATCTTCTACTAATTTAACTGTCTCCTCATCCCTGCCTGTTAATCTTAAATATTTTAATGTTTCTTCATCTACAGGAAAAAAGCCACAAGTAGCACCATACTCAGGGGCCATATTTCCTATGGTAGCTCTATCTGCTAATGTTAAATTTTTTAATCCTTCTCCATAAAATTCTACAAATTTTCCAACTACGCCCTTATCTCTCAATTGCTTGACTATGGTTAAAACTAGGTCTGTAGCTGTAGTTCCTTCTGGCATCTTGTTTGTCACTTCAAATCCAATAACATCTGGTATGATCATTGATATTGGCTCACCTAACATTCCTGCCTCAGCTTCAATTCCACCAACACCCCAAGATAAAACAGAAAGACCGTTAACCATAGTTGTGTGACTGTCTGTTCCAACGCATGTGTCAGGATAAACATACTCTTCTCCATCGTGTGTTGTTGTCCACGCTACTTTAGATAAATACTCTAAATTTACCTGATGACAAATTCCTGTTCCTGGTGGAATAATTCTAAAATTATTAAATGCTTGAGCACCCCATTTTAAAAATTCGTATCTTTCTCCATTTCGTTCAAATTCTCTTTTAACATTTTTTTCTAACGAGTCTTTAGTTGCATATGTGTCTACTTGAATAGAATGATCTATTACTAAATCAACTGCAGACAAAGGGTTAATTTTATTGGGGTCTTTATTTTTTTTCTTAACCAATTCTCTCATAGCCGCAAGATCTGCAACAGCTGGGATTCCTGTAAAATCTTGAAGCAAAACTCGTGCCGGTCTATATGCAATTTCCGTATTAGAAGTTTTGGTATTTAGCCATTCTTTCATAGCTATAATTTGATTTATAGTAACTGAAACATCGTCTTCATATCGAAGAAGATTTTCTAATAAAACTTTTAAAGATTTGGGAAGTTTGCCAATTCCCTCAAGACCATTTTTTTCAGCCTCCAGCAAACTAAAATAATTATACTCCTTGCTTGCTACATTAAGCTTAGATAAAGATTTGAAACTATTTTTACTTTTCATTTGTAGCGAATGAATAATAGCAAAAGACTAATATTGCAATAACTAATGTGCAAATTTTTTCATACCCCCGTCAACATGCAGTAATTCACCTGTTATATATCTCGCTAGAGGTGAGCATAAAAAAACTACTAAATTTGCAAGATCTTCTGGTTCCCCAAAATATCCTGCAGGGATATTTTCTTTAATAAACTGCTTTCTTTCTTTTAGATTAGGATGTCTTCTCTTTAAAATCTGCTCTGTTTTTAATCTTCCTGGAGATATATTGTTAATAGTAATTTTATCTTTTGCAACAATTCTTGAAAGTCCTTTAGACCAAGCATGAACTGCAGATTTTGCAGCATTGGCTACATTAACTTCTCTAGGTTCGACAGAACCCGTAATATTAATTACACGACCCCACTTATTCTTTTTCATTATAGGAATAATTTTTGTCGTTAATTTTCTCAAAGCAGTAAAATTTAAGTTCATACCCTCTTCCCAAAAACTTTCTGGTGCATCCCAGGTAGTGGGTCTTGAACCCCCAGCCGAATTAATTAAAATATCAATAGAGCCAAGTTTACTTACAGCAAAATTTTTAATTTTTACATCTGCATTTTTAGAAGTTACGTCCAATGGAAGGATAAATACTTTTGTTTTGTATTTTTTGGCTATCGCCTTAGCAGCCTCCAGAAGGGGTTTTCTTCTTCTAGCAACCAAAACTAATTCACAGTCTTCTGAAGCAAGAATTGTTGCAATCGCTCTTCCTAGTCCTTGGCTAGCACCAGTTACCACACACTTTTTATTTTTTAATTTAAGATCCACCTATTTTAAGAGAGATTTTTGTATTTGAACTTCACCAGACATGATTAGTCTTGCATGTCTAGTTGTCGTTGCTACCACATCCACAATCTCTTCTCCTTCTCTTTTTATTTTAACTTTTATTTTTAAAGAACCCGTTGGATGCTCCACTGCAAACTCTCCGTCGTCTGAAAAGTCTGAGTAAAAATCATTGCATATAGTTCCTTTAGATTTTGAAGCTGTAGCTAAACAAATGGTTCCAGTAATTGCATGAGAACTATGACACTGCCAAGGCATAAAATATCTAGATCTAATACTACCTGTTTCTGATTTTGAAAGTAATGCCATTTTAGGAATTACAGATTTGCTCACATCTCCGAAACCAATTATTTTACCAACTTTAAGTCTAATGCTATTCATCTTGTCAATTAAATCTTGTTTCTGATTAATCTCTAAATGACTTTCATTTCCTATAAGATCAAAATCTTTAGCTCTAAATAAAAGCATAGGCATTGCAGAATCGACGATAGAGCATTCTATTCCATCAATTATATCCATTTTATTTCCAGTAGGAAATAATTTTTTAGTTTTCGATCCAATCACTTCTAAAAAATTTATATCAATTGGCGATCCTGGATTAGGAACTCCATCAATTCTTAAATCACCCTCATAAGCTACGATTTTATTTGGAGTGCGCACCAGTTCTTCAATTTTCATTCCCGTATTTACATCGCGGATGACAACTTTAGTAAAATTTTCTTGCGCTTCAACCAATCCTTTTTCTATTGAATACGGCCCCACACCCACAAGAATATTTCCACAAGAAGGTTGCGTGTCTACAATTGGTTCGTCAATTTTTACTTGAGCAAATTGATAATTGACATCAACGCCTTCTTCCTCAGATTTTGAAATAATGGCTATTTTGCTTGTGACTGGCTCAGCTCCACCCAATCCATCTATTTGTCGGTTGTCTGGAGATCCCATTACTGCCAACAATACTTTATCTCTAGTTTTAACATCGTTTGGTAAATCATCTTTTAGAAAATAAGGACCTTTTGAAGTTCCACTTCTCATAAAGATACAAGGTATTTTTAATTGATCATTCATAGTTAGTATAATTTAGTATAATTTATCTTTTGTATATATTATATTAGAATTAGAATGTCAGGGGAAAAAAATGCTTTAGTTATATCTGCTCATGCCGCTGATTTTGTTTGGAGATGTGGCGGAGCTATAGCTTTACATCAAAATCTTGGCTATAATGTTACTGTGGTTTGCTTATCTTTTGGAGAAAAGGGTGAAAGTGCAAAACTATGGAAGCAAGAAAGTATGACTTTAGAAAAAGTCAAATCTATTAGAAAAAAAGAATCAGAAAATGCTGCCAAAGAATTAAATGTTCATGATTTAATTTTTCTTGATTTGGGAGACTATCCATTAAAACTAGCTACAAAAGAAGAGTTAATATTGGTTGATATAATAAGAAGAGTTCAACCTCAATTTATGTTCACTCATTCAAAGTACGATCCATACAATACCGATCACATGCATACGACAGAATTTGTTTTACAATGCAGAATGATTGCACAAGCTTGGGGTCATAACCCTGGTGAAAAAATATTAGGATCACCACAACTATACTTGTTTGAGCCACATCAAACGGAACAAATGGGTTGGGTACCAAATGTTTTTTTAGATATTACAGATGTTTGGGAGAATAAAAGAAAAGCAATTGAGCATATGGAAGGACAGCAACATCTTTGGGACTATTATACAAATGTTGCAGAAAATAGAGCTAATCATTTTAGAAGAAACTCAGGAGGACAGTCTGGTGGCGAGCAAGCAAAATTTGCAGAAAGTTTTCAAGCTGTATTTCCATCGTGTGTGAACGAGTTATCGTGAGAAACATAGTCATACAAAAAACTAATAGAATTGATCAAACAATTATCCGAGAACTGCAGGATTGTGGAGTGTCAACAGTGCATGAGGCGCAAGGAAGAAAAGGATTGTTAGCGGATCGTTTAAGACCTGTTTATTCAGGTTCAAGAATTGCAGGTTCTGCGTTAACTGTATCTGTTCCTCCTTGTGATAACTGGATGGTTCATGTTGCTATTGAACAAATTAAAGAAGGGGACATAATGGTGATCGCTCCAACCTCCCCCTCAAATGCAGGATATTTTGGAGATCTTCTTGCAACATCTGCAAAAGCAAGAGGATGCATAGGCTTAATTATTGATGCAGGAGTAAGAGATATCAAGGAATTAACGGAGATGAAGTTTCCAGTTTGGTCTAAAAATATTTTTGCACAAGGTACAATAAAAGAAACGTTAGGCTCTGTGAATACTTCCATCACATGCGCAGAAGAAATTATCAATCCGGGAGATGTCATCATTGCAGATGATGATGGTATATGTGTAGTTAGATTTTTTGAGGCAAAAGAAGTTTTAAAAAAATCAAAGTTGCGGATTCAAAATGAGAATGAAAAAAAAGAACGCTTTAAAAAAGGAGAATTAGGTCTTGATATTTATGAAATGCGTGAGCGTTTGAAAAATAAAGGCCTTAAATACGAATAACCCTATTAACAAACAAGTTTTAACAGCATATCTTATAGGTTTTTGGTGACTCAGGAAAAGCAATTGCAGAAAGCTTAAGAAAAAAATTTGTAATTGATATATTTTTTTTAATAAGATTTTTTTCTCAATAAAACCTAACAAAAAATAGTACGCGAAGACAAAAGTTAATTTATTTAATAAATCCAAAAAAATTAAGAATACCTAGGATAATAAGAAGAGCTTAAGACAATTGTACTATTTGAATGGCCAGGGTAATTTGAAAAAATACTGAAGCAATCCAGGAGGAAAGTCTAAAACCATAAAGTAAGACAATGTAATAATTGTTGAAATGCCAGACCCGGTAAGAATTAAAATTTTAGTCATAGTTAGGTTGGTTTTATTTTTCATTAAAGCTATAAAAAAAGCAAAGATTGCAATGATAAAACCAAAAATACTAGACAGAACAATTAGTAAAATAATCCATGAGAATGCTTTGAATAAATCCTTAGTGTCTTTTGTTGTGAAGGTTGTATTAATCATTGTTGCTAATAGCCTGTTGTTAAAAAACAAAACATAAGTAAAAAGCACAAGCATAATAACCGAAACAGAGCCGGGGAAAATTCCACCCATCAGCTGATGCTGAAAAGAATCGTAAGCTGAGGCAGCAAAAAAAGCTAGAACAATGAACAAAAAGACGTTTTGAACATTGAAGTTGAATAAATCTTTTACAGTGTATTTTAGAGTTATTTTTTTATTTTTAGACATATTCGAACCTAAATAAACAGATGCAACTGTGATTAAAAAAATAACAACAACACCTGGTTTTAATAAAAATTTAAAATCATAAAATTGAACTGCTTGATAAAGATAAGTTTCTAAAGTGTCAGATAAAACAAACCCAATTAACAAAGCAGGTCTTGGCCAATTAAAATTTTTCATTAAAGTGCAAAATGCACCTAATACAACCAAAATAAATAGATCATTGATGCTTCTGGTGACCTGAAATGCCGCAAAGCAAATAATCATAATCATAAATGGAGCAAGAATTCCGTACGGTATTCTTGTTATGTGGGCAATTTTGCTTGATAGAAAAAAACAAGCTCCTGCACCAATAACATTTGCTAAGGCTAAAGACCAAACCATCACATAAACAAATTGTAAATCCCCAGTAATTAACCCTGGTCCTGGCTCAATTCCAAGTAATGTCAACCCTCCAAGAAAAACGGCCATACTTCCACTGCCAGGAATTCCAAATAATAATGTAGGAACTAATCCTCCACCTTCTTTTGCGTTATTTGCTGACTCAGGAGCAATAACACCTCGTATATCTCCTTTACCAAATTGACTTTTGTTTTTTGAGGTCTGAACAACATGCCCATAAGCAATCCAGTCAACTACACTTCCACCAAGACCTGGAAGAATTCCCACCAAACAACCAAGCGCTGAACATCTTAAAACAATCCATTTTTCTTTTACGGTATCTCGCAAGCCTTGCATCCACCCTTTTCCTAGTGGTTCTTTTTTAGTAGCAATAGTTTTGTTTTTTCTTAATAGATCGCAAATTTCGGGTATTGCAAATGCAGCCAAACCAATCGTAACTACTTTAATACCATCGTATAAATAATAATAGTCAAATGCCAATCTCCATTCTCCTGTAGCAGGCGCGCTACCTATAGATCCAAGCAAAAGACCAAGTCCACAAGCTAAAAATCCTTTGACAAGACTGTCACCGGACAAAACTCCCACCATGCTTATGCCAAGTATTCCCAGCATAAAAAGCTCTGCAGATCCAAAAAATAAGATAATCGGTTTTGCAATAATTACTATTAAAGTAAGAATGACTGCACCGAATAAGCCACCAAATAGTGAGGCAGAAAATGCTGCTCCCAATGCTCTTGCACCTTGTCCTTTTTTAGCTAATGAGAAACCATCCAATACTGTTGCCTGAGAAGCACTTGATCCCGGTATTCCCATCAATACAGAAGTAAAAGTATCTGAGGTTGGTACTACCGCAATTAGACCAATCAACATTGCTAAGGCTGAAACGGGGTCCATTCCATAAATAAAAGGCATCAGAACTGAAAAGCCAACTATTCCTCCTAACCCTGGTAAAATTCCAACAAGAATTCCTAGAAATACTCCCAATAGCAAATATAAAAAATGCTCACCTGAAAATATTAAAGTGAACGCACTTAAAAGAGAATCTATCATATAATTAAAAAGGCCACTCAATATTAATCAAGTGGCCTTTTTTTTAAAGTTTATTAATGATTAAAACTTAACTCCATACCTTGTAGTAACGAAGTTTTTTAACCATTTTAAATCATCGGCAGGAACAATCATCGCTGCTTTTAAAATACCTTCAGCATCAGATCCAGTTATTTGATTGTAAACCCCTAATCTTTTGTTTCTAGTTTTTTTAAACTCTTCTGATTTAGTAACTTTTACAAAAGCATCACTGTAAGCTTTTACAATTGCTGGATCAGTACCTGTTGGTAAGAACACCATTTTTTGAGATGAAAACCCTGCAGCTAAGAAGGCTTTCCAAACTCTAAAAGCTGGACCAGATGGCTTTTTGCCCTGAACTGATTCATAGTATTCTGCCCAATGCGGTAATTTTGGAAAAGTAGGGTCTCTTTCAATAGCACCACTTGAGTTAACAACGCCCCATGTAAACAATGGCACAGCTTTACCTTCTTTTACCATTGGAGTTACTTTAGATTTGTAAGATGAAGTAGTTTGATAATCAATTGTTGTCTCTCCACGCTCAAAAGCTACTCTAGAAGGTCCTCTACCTTTCATTCCAAATACTGGCTTAACTTGTAAACCTAGCATTTCAAATGCAAGAAGTGGAATTAGATCTAAAGACGTAGCACCATTACTTCCAAATTTTAAAGATACACCTTGTAGCTTTTTAAAATCAGCTTTTGATTTATAAAATTTTGAAGATGTATAAGCAACTCCACCTGTAGGTGTTGCTAGAACAATTGTTTTGCCCCAATCTTTATATTCATACCTAACTCTTTTATCTCCTAGAAGATAAGGAAATTTAACAGATCCTGAGTCACCATAAATAGTTAATCCATCACCATTTTTCATTGTAGAAAATTTATTTGTACAAGTAGTTCCTCCACCACCCGGACAGTTATTTACAACAACATTTGGATTTCCTGGAAGGGCTTTTGACAACATTGGTGCATAATATCTTGCCCATTTGTCAGAACCGCCTCCTGCAGAGAATGGAACTAACCATTCAACTGTTTTGCCAGAGAAATCTACTGCTCCAGCGTTTGTTGCAAACATAAATACTGCCGCAACAAGACTTACTAATTTTTTATTCATTATTAATCCCCTTATTAGTTATAATATTAAAAAGGAATATACTTATTATAAAGAAAAAATTAAAGAAGTTTGTTTGCAATATTTTTGTTATTTTAAGTAATGTTTTGAGCTAATATTGATAAATTAAAAAAAACCTTTTATTAAACAATTACTACAAAAAAATATGCATTTTTATGACGCTTTAGCTGATGCCTTTATAGTGGAGGATGTTAATCAGGTATTTGGATTGCTAGGAGATGGAAATATGCATTGGTCGTCTGCCATGTCAGACAAAGGAGTTAATTTTTTCTATTCGAGACATGAACACTGTGCAGTTTCAATGGCCATGGGATACGCCAGAGCAAAAGATAAGATTGGTGTTGCTACGGTTACTTGTGGACCGGGGCTAACTCAAACCATGACTGCTCTAACTACAGCTGCTAGAGCTAGAATTCCTTTAGTAGTTTTTGTTGGAGAATCTCCTTTAAAGGCAAATTGGTATAATCAAGAATTAGAGCAAGCTCCTTTTGTAAATGCATGTGGAGTTGAATACTATTCTATTAGACATCCAAAAAAATTATTTCATACGGTTAGAGAAGTTTTTTTTAAAGCTAGAACTAAGCAAATACCTATTGTGTTAGGAGTTCCTTTTGATTTACAAGAATCGGAATATCTGGAAAATGGAAAGCCTTTGCCATCCTCTTCTCTAAATTGGGAAATTCAAAGACCAGGTCCAGATCCAAAATATTTGAACAATGCTCTAGAAATAATTAAGAATGCAAAAAAATCAATTATTATTGGTGGTCTCGGAGCTATAAAATCTAAAGCTAAAAAATCTATTGTTGAGCTTGCAGATAAAATAGGGGCTTTGCTTGCTACCACATTGCCAGCAAGAGGTTTGTTCGAGGATCATGATTTTTCACTAAATGTAGCAGGAGGCTTTTCATCTGACATTTCAAGAGAATGCTTTAAACAATCAGACCTAATTATTGCAATTGGGACTAGTCTAGCTTCTCACGCTGCAGATGCAGGAAAACTTTATCCCAATGCAAAAGTAATGCATATAGATTTAGAGCCAAAACCAATTAACCATGGAAGAATTACTTCCCATTGTTGGGTTCAAGGAGATGCACTAACAACGATTAATCAAATTCTTGAATCAATCAACAACGATGAGCAATATAAAAAAATTAGCGCTGATCAGGCCTGGAGAAGCAATAAATTAAAAGATGAAATTAAGAACCTTCCAGAAGATAAAGAGCAATTCGAAGAAAAAGAAGGATACTTAGATCCAAGAAAATTTATTAAAGAATTAGATAGCGTACTTCCAAAAGATTTATTTATGGTGAACTCATCTGGTCATTGTTCTTACTTCTCTGCACACATGAAAGGTAGATCTCATGAAAATTTTTTAACAATTAGGGAATTTGGGGCTATTGGTAACGGATTGTCCTATTCAATAGGGGCAGCTATTGCTCAAAAAGAAAAGCAAATTGTATTAATTGACGGTGATGGTGGTTTTATAATGCATGTTCAGGAATTGGAATCGGCCACTAGACATAAGCTCAAGATACTCTTTATAGTTCTAAATGATGAGGCTTATGGCTCTGAAATACATAAATTACGTCATGATGGTATTTCCGAAAAAGGGGCTGTCTTTGGTCCATCTTCATTATCATCAATTGCAAAAGGTTTTGGCCTAGAATCAAAAAAAATCACAAAAGTTTCTGAGCTGCAAGAAGCCTATAAAGAATTCACAAAAAGTAGCACTTCCGTACTATGGGATGTTTTAATTTCTGATAAGGTTCTTTCACCTGCAATGAGAAGACTGGTTTCTTCTAAAAAAAATACTTAATTTAAATTTTTGATTTAGCCCAATCTATTAAGACATCTGCTATTTCATGATTATTTTTTTCTAACATCATCATGTGACCATTGCCTCTTATATTTTTATCCTGCAGTCGAATGAATTCATGATTCACTCCTGCTTGCTTTAAAAAATTACTTGTCCCATGATCATAAGGTGAATGATAAGAAGCTTCTGCAGATACAATTACAATTGAAACTTTTTTTAAATTAACTAGTTGTCTTGCTGGCTCTTTTTGCAGATAGCATTGGACCAAATTATCCTCTGTCATTTCCGAATCCAAACTTGCAGTTAAACTTTCGTTTTTTTTTAAAGGAGGATCAAAAGTCATAGGCAGGTAAGTAATTCCTCCGGGTCTGTCTGGCTTTGAAGCTGTAATATACCAAGACTTGTCACCTTCTCTTTTTATGTCGGTCTTTGAGTTCTTTAAGTGAGATTGCGTATGTCCGCCATAGGCAACATTAAAGAACGGTGGGCCATTGGGCTCTATAGCTAATAGTCCTAAAACTTTATCTGGTCTAACATCTCCTGCTAACCAACAAAAAGGACCTCCTTGGCTATGACCCAAAACAAAAGCTGGTCCAATTTGATCTAGCAAATCTGCCAATGCAACTCTGGACATTTTTTCAATTTCAATTCTGTCTACCATCGTATTGACTTGCGAGGCCATATATTGATCAAAAACTGCATTTCCTCTTTTTCCATTTTCTGGCCATTGAGAATGTAGATTTGCCTGGGGCCAATTACCCGTGTCTTTCATCGCAGTAAATCTTCTTTCACAATCGTCTAGGTCTAATTCTCTATCTATATACTCTCCATAAAGAGTAGATGAATAACCGGATCGTCCTCGTCCTGGCTGATCTACAACAAATACTTCAAATCCCGCTAATAGAAAATCATGCGCCCATCCTCTTCTACCGTCTGGCGTGCTTAGGAAACCGGCTCCTGTTTGACCTCCACCATGAATAAGAATAATTTTATGATTAGATTTTTGATTCTGCGGAGTAAATTGCTCAACATACATCGTTCCTTTAATAACTTCTTTATTGTCAATTTTTGTTTTTACCCCTCCAACAAAAAAACATTTATGATTTTTAATATTAATGTCTTTGTTATCGGTTGGGTGTGATGAGTTAGTCAAATATTAATTGGTTAGAGTCTTTTGGTTACTCCACCCCTTTCACCTGTGTTGAGTTGATTGGCAAATTCCGGAGCCATGGGTCTTGGTTGTGGTGCATTTAGCCAAACTCTATAAAGTAGTCTTTTTTTATTTATATCTTCATGATCAACCACTGCGGTTCTAGTATGATAACAAACTCTATTGTTTAAAACCTGTATATCTCCATCTTCCAACATCATTTTAAGATGAAATTCATTTTTTTGTGCAAGTTCCTGAACATAATCAACTGCAGATTGGCTAAAGCTATCCAATCCTCCAGAATGCTTTTCTGCTCCAAGTTCTATTTGACCTTTGTTAAATCTTGAACACATTTTTCCTTTAAAGTAACTGAACACGGGTATTGGGTGAGCACTCAACTCTTTTTCTGATTTTCCTTTCCCGATTAAATCTATGTAAAAACCTTTGCACAACACTTCCAAGTATTTAGGTTTAGTTTTTAAAACCTCATTATATATTGCCAAAGAACTTACTACTCCGCTTTCTCCTCCCTCTTTAGCTCTTTTTACACATAACAATGCAACATGATCGCAACTATCAGTGTGCGCATCTATTTTTGCAGTTGTCCTATGAAGTCGGATTCCTTGTCTATAAGGATTGTCACCGACATTTTTATCTCCATAGTCTTTAACTCCACTCATCATTTCACCCATGGAATTTTGCGGAATACCCATTCCTAAGTAAGAACATATACCCCAATAAATAGTTTGAATGGTTAATTGATCGTATTTTTTTGGGTCAAGCCCTCTTAGTCTTACAAATCCCTTACCATTTTGCAGAGTATCAAGTTGTTTTTCCAAAACCTCATTTAAAGAATCTAAAATAAAATCACTTTTAGAAAAAGAAGTCGGTGCTAAATTTGTATTAATTATTTTTTTGGCAGCTTCTTCTAATTCAAAAATTTCTTTTTTGGAAAATGTATACGTCCACTCATTTTCATCTTTAAAATTTGAAACATTCCAAACACAAGGTTCTAAGATGGGGTTTTTTAATATTTCCATATTGGTAAGTTAGTTTATTTTAAATGCTCGATTAATTTTTTGGTAAATTCTGTGGTAGATAATGTTCCGCCAATATCAGGTGTTCTTGTCTCAGGATTTATAACCATTTTATCAATCGCATTTTCAATTAATTCAGCTATTTCTTTTAATTGATTGTTGTTATTTTTTTTTCCTAACCAGTCTAATAACATGGCAGTAGAACCAATTAATGATACCGGATTTGCAATATTTTTTCCTGCTATATCAGGAGCTGAACCATGTTGAGCTTGTGCAACGCAAAAATTATCCCCTGCATTAATTGACTCTGCAAGACCAAGTCCTCCTGCAATTTCAGATGCGGCATCTGACAGATTGTCACCAAATAAATTAGTGGTTAAAATAACATCAAATACTGAAGGATCTCTTATTATTAGTGCAGACATGGAATCTACAATTTGCTCTTTGTATTCCACTTCTGGGTATTTCTTAGACACTTCTCGAGCACATTCTAAAAAAAGACCATCGGAATATCTCAAAACATTTGCTTTATGAATGGCGACTAGTTTTTTTCTTCTTTCTTGTGCATATTGAAATCCAGTTTCTGCAATACGCATGGACCCTTTTCTAGTAATATTTCTTATGGATATGGCCACGTCTTTTGTCGGCATAAGCTCTCCCACTCCAAGATACATATTACGATCTGAATAAAAGCCTTCTGTATTCTCTCTCATCACAATACAATCTATTCCCATCGGAAATCTGGTAGATTTTCCTAATCGATTTCTAGCAGGTCGAACATTGGCATAAAGTTCAAAATATTTTCTAATAACACCAGAAGGATTTAACCCACCTTCATTAGTTGGGGGATAGTCGTTATGCGAGCACGTCCCAAGTATAATACCATCGCACTTTTCTGCAATTTGTAAAATTTTATTTCTAAAAGTGGTTTTGTGTTTTTTAAAAGAGGCAAAACCAATATCTTCATAAATTAGGTCTGCTTTCAAATCAAAAATAGCTAATGCTGCTTTTAAAACATCAATAGATGATTTGGTTATTTCTGGTCCTATACCATCACCTTCTAATACTAAAAATTTAAGATTCTTCATTTTTAAATATATTATATATAACAATTGAAATTAATTTAAAGCAAATGCTAAATAATAAACCAGTTATATTTAAAGAAAAGAAAAAAAAATCTATAAAAAGGTTCGGAACGGTAGTTACCAAAATTTTTGTTAATAAAAACTCTGGATCTTAGTCTATGATTAGTGGAACAACACTTATTCCTAAAAATAAATCAATTAATTTACACTACCACAATTGCGAAGAAGCTGTACTCATCATCAAAGGAACTGCGTTAGCTGAAATAAATAAAAAAAAATACATTCTCAAAGAAGGTGAAGTTTGTTGGATCCCAGCAAAGGTTCCTCATCGATTTATAAATAATAAAAAAAATGATTTAAAAATATATTGGACATATGCCAATGTTAATGCAACACGTACAGATGTGTTAACCAAAAAAACATACAAAATACTCGATGAGCATAAAAAAAAATTATAAAATAAAACCTGATAAGTTAGAAAAGTTTATTTCTACTGTTTATGAAAAATGTAAACTTTCAAAAAAACACGCTTCCATTGTAGCAAAGGGATTAGTTCGAGCAGATGTAAGAGGTGTCTGGTCGCATGGAGTAGTGAGAGCTCCTATTTATTGCGAAAGAATTTTGAAAAAAGTTGCCAACCCAAAACCAAAAATTAAAATTAAAAAAATTCAAAGGAATATTCTACATGTAGATGGGAATAATGGATTGGGCTTTATAACTTCAAGTATTGCAATGAATGAATGTGTAAAAGTAGCAAAGAAATATGGTGTAGGAATAGCTGGAATTTATAATAGCAATCACTTCGGAATGGCTGCAAACTATTTGGAAATTGCAACTAAAAATAATTGTATAGCTTGGGTATTTACCGCATCCTCCCCTGCATTACCTCCACATGGTGCAATGGCTGCTCATTTTGGTACGGCTCCATTTGCATTTGGCAGTCCGACTGGAAATAAAAATAAACCTTTTATCTTGGATATGGCATGTTCAGCGGTTGCCAGAGGAAAATTAAAGTTTGCTGCAAAAAGTGGAAAAAAAATACCTTTTGGATTAGCCCTTGATAAGTTTGGAAAACCTACCAATGATGGTGCAAAAGCCTTTGAAGGAATAATGTTACCTTTTGGTGGAATGAAAGGTGCAGGTATATCCTGGATGATGGATATCATAGGAGGAATTTTTACGGGAGCAAATCACAGTGGAAATGTAAAAAATCAATTCGGAAATAATTTTTCAGGACCAGCTAATGTTGGGCATTTTATGATTTGTTTAAAAGCAGATCTTTTCCAAAATAAAAATCAATTTTTAAAAAAAATGGAATATGGAATAAAGAAAGTAAAAAAATTAAAACTAGCTAAAAGCTTCAAGGAAATTTTACATCCTGGAGAACCAGAATATAAAAAAGAACAGATGATAAAAAAACAGGGAATTATACTTTCGGCAGATATAGTAAAGGATCTTAATGAATTAGGAGATTTGGTAGGAGTTAAGTCTCCCTTTTAGTGTTTCGCTGCAAATTTTCCAGCAAGTTTTCCAAATACTGCTCCGGACGTTAGTCCGCTTCCACCCGGGTAATTAAAGTAGAATATTCCACCCACCATTTCACCAGCAGCATACAATCCTTTAATAGGCTTCATAACTTTATTTAAAACTTGTCCTTTATTGTTAATTCTTAAACCACCAAAAGTGAATGTGATACCGCATGTAACCCCGTATGCGTAAAAAGGAGCTGTATCTATTTTGTTTGCCCAATTGGTTTTATTTATTTTTAAGCCAGTTGTGCTTTTTCCATCTTTAATAGTCGGGTTGAATTTTACATCATTGATGGAGTTGTTGTATTCTTTAATAGTGTCCAAGGCTTTCTGACTATTAACTCCTGTTAGTTTTTTTACTAATTCTTCAAGAGTATTTGCCTTAACCATGGTCGCAGATTTTACATCATACTCGCTATACAACATGGGTCTAACCTTTTTGTCAAAAATTTGCCAAGCTAATTGATTGGGTTGCTTGATTACTTCTTTTCCAAATTTTGCGTATGTGAAATTTCTAAAGTCTTCCCCCTCATCAACAAATCGTTCTCCTTCAGCATTGAGAACAATTCCCCATGGATAACTAATTTTACGGTATTTATTACTGATTTTTAAATCACTAAATTCTGGACCGTTCAAATCATGAAAAACTGCGTGACAACCAGACCAGTTACCAAAAGCCGAAGCTCCAACTTTGAATGCCATGTTTAGCCCATCTCCAGTATTATGCTTGGTTCCTCTAACTTTTGCCATATCCCATCCTGGACCTAAATATCTTGTTCTCATTTCAGGATTAGATTCAAATCCTCCACATGCTAAAACAACGGACTTGGCATAAATTTTTTCAACTTTATTTTTATTCATTACCTCCACTCCAGACACTGAGTTTTTTTCATAAACCAAATCGACTGCAGCAGTATCGTACTGAATTTTAATTTTATGTTTTTCTACAATTTTTAACAATGAATCAACTAGTGTTTCTCCTTGCCCATCAACCTCTAATGTTAAGCCTCCCCAATATTTCATTTTACCATCTACTACAAAAGACTGTCTTCCTTCAATTGGAGTAAATTTTAAACCTTTTTTGCTAAGCCAATGAATTGTTTCAAAGCTATTGCCTGTTAAAATTTTAGATAAATTTTTGTCTGTTTTCCCATTCGTAACTTTCTGCATATCTTTCATGAAATCTGCTGTCGTATATTTTCCATAATCAATGCTATTGGAATTTTTTAAAGTAGGTATAATTTTTTTTAAATCGGAATAGCCTTTGTAAGCAAAGCGAAAAGCTCCATTCGTATATCTGCTATTTCCACCTCTTTCTTTTTTAGAAGCCTTCTCAATAACTAAGATTTTCTTAGCTCCATTGTCTGATGCTGATAAAGCAGCAGATAAAGCTGCATTTCCAGTTCCAACTACTATGACATCATAAGAATTTTTCATAAAGTGTATTCTAAGCTTTATAGCTTCAGCAACAATTATTGCAATATATAATAATTTGTTTTACAATATGAAACACCTTCGCTTATTAATAAGGTTAGTTAGTTTTTTTTTGAAAAAAAGATTTTAGTTTTTCTAAGTTTCTTTTATTTTGCTCTTTGCCTTCTTGATATTGTTTTTTTTGAAACTCTATAACTTGCTTAATTTCCTCTTTTGATATTTCTTTGGTTTTTTCTATAATAGAATTCGTTTTTTCTTTGGTTTTTTCTATAATAACATTCGTTTTTTCTTTAATTAATTCAACATTGTGAGATGCTGCGTTGGAAAAAGTGCAGAATAAAAAAAATAGTAAAAAATATTTAAACATAATTGATTAATTTTAATTAATATTACTGTATTATCAATCTATGAAAAAAACAAACAGCGAATGGGTCAAGGCATTGGAGCCAGAGCAATTTTTAATCATGAGAGAAGAAGGAACTGAAATGCCTGGAAGCAGTGATCTAAATGATGAAAAAAGAAAAGGTTCTTATCATTGTGTGGGTTGTGATCAAAAACTTTTTAGTTCAGAAATGAAATATGATAGCGGAAGTGGCTGGCCTTCCTTCTTTCAAAGTTTTGAGAATGTTTTTGAAACCAAAACTGATCACTTGCAAGGATATCCTAGAACAGAATACCATTGCATCAAATGTGGGGGTCATCATGGCCATATTTTTGATGATGGACCAAAACCAACTGGCAAGAGATATTGCAACAACGGAAAAGTATTAACCTTCAAAGAAGAAAAATAAATATGTCAAAAGAATTTAGAAATATTAGCAAAGTAGGATTCATGCTTCATAACGGTGGACTAGAATTCAAAAAAATTTCGGAAGATGAATATGAATACAGAACTACTCTAAAGGATTTTCATATGAATGCAGCAGGAGTTACGCATGGTGGCTATATCATGTCCGTATTAGATTCGGGAATGGGAACAGCTGCACACCAAGTGATCGATGGAGTTGCTGTAACAATAACTTTAGATATCAAATTTATTTCTGGATCTAAACCAGGTGAAGAAATTATTGGTTATGCAAAAGTTAAACGAAAAACAAGATCTCTTATTTTTATGCAGGGTGAGTTAAAATCAAATGGCAAAACTCTAGCAACATCTGAGGGAATTTGGAAAATTCTTTAATTAGATGAAAGGAAGTAATGCTACTGAAATTCTTTCTGAATTTTCTGCAAACTTAACCTTTGAGGACATACCCAAAAAAGTCTTAGAGCATATTAAGCTTCTTTTTTTAGATGGAGTAGGTTGCTGCATCCATGGAAATACATTGCCGTGGACTAAGACATTAATGGAAGTTGTGCTAAACAATACAGATATTCAAGAGTGTACAATCATAGGGACTAACACCAAAACCTCCCTATTAAATGCTACTTTAATCAATTCAACAGCGGGACATGGCTTTGAGTCTGATGATATTCATAGGGAATCTATTTTGCATCCTAATTCTATCATAGTACCTGTTTCTATTAATGTTTCTGAAAAAATTAAAAATGTAAGTGGTAAACATTTTTTAACTGCTGTTGTTGCTGGATATGAAGTAGCTACTCGCGTAGGCTCAGCGGCTGGTACTGAACTTCTGTTAAGAGGATTTCACCCTCAAGGAACCCATGGAACAATAGCTTCGGCTGTTACAGCGGCAAAATTAATGACTTTAAATAAAGAACAAACTTTACATGCAATGGGAATTGCAGGATCATTGGGTGCTGGTTTGATGGCAGCTCAAGAAGGGGCCATGGTAAAACGATTACATTCAGGAAGAGCAGCTGAGGCTGGAGTATTGGCAGCTGAACTTGCTGCAAAAAAATTTACAGGAATTTCTAATATTATTGAAGCTGATTATGGAGGTTATCTTTCAAGTTTTTCCGGGAAAAATAATTTTACAAGAGCTACAGATCAATTGGGAGAAGTTTGGGAATGTGCTAACACAGGGATTAAACCCTACTCGTCTGTTACCAGTATTCATGCAGCTTTAGATAGTCTTAAAGCAATTATGAAAGGTAATAAAATTTTATCAAATGATATTAAAGAAATTAAAGCAAAAATTAGCCACCCTACTTATGTCCATTGCGCCTGGGCTTACGAAAATCAAAATGTAACTTCTGCTCAAATGAACATTTATTACGGTTTGGCATTAATGGCTCTTGAAGGAGAATTGTTTGTGGATCAATTTAGTCCAGATAAAATATCAAATCCTAAAATTTTAGATTATATGAAAAAAATAAGTGCAGAAGTAGATCCAGAAATTGAAAAACTTGGTCATGAATTTAGACATATGGCATCTATAGAAGTGATCACCAATGATAATAAAAAATTTACACATACCGAAAAATTTAGAAAAGGATCCCCTGAAAACCCTGTGCCGAAAAATGAAATTTTAACAAAATTTAACAATTTGGCAAAATTTGCGTACGATCAAAAAGAAATAGATAATTTTAAAGAAAAAATAGAAAAAATAGAAAATTTAAATAGTGTAGAAAATTTTTTAAATTAAAATTTTATTTCAAAGTACTAGACCAGGAATGAACAGCTTGAATTACCTCGGGCATTTTATTTTCAAAACCATGATAGTGAAATGGCCCACAAACCTCTCCTGTAGTACCTCCTCCTGTTATCGTTACTAGTTTGAAATTTTGTTTTTTGGCCAGACTCTTAGCGCTTGAATAGCGAGTTACATCACACCCGTCTTTTTCATGATGAACAACTAAAACAGGTACTTTGGGATTCTTCAGCATATATCTCATTGTTTTAGAATTAGGGGTTTTCATTGAACCATTTGTATCTGTGATAGAGGCCAAAATAACAATACCATCAATTTTTTCCTTCCCAATTTCATTGGCAGCATGAGTAACGGAAATAGAGCCTCTACTATGACCTAATAAAACAATGGGTAAATTGTTTTGTTTTTTTATGTGATCTATTAAAATTGAAATTCTCTTTATATGATCTTTAGTTTTTCTATTATTTAATGCTTTTTTCTTTTTGGGGTTTGGAAAAATGTAATAATTAGAACCAGCTTCTCTGAAATTTTTTCCAAACTTCGCTACAGGATTTCCAGATTTGGTTGGGTTTCCCTTCATCCCTCCTCCTCCAACAAAAGCTATATAATTAACTTTTGCTTGCTTGCTATAATATACCCATATTTTATTATTTGAAACTTCTGGAATATCAATTTTTTTTGCGAAAACGCTTTGGGAAACAAAGGATAAAAAAATGAATATTAATAAAAATTTTTTCATAAAAATTATATTAATTAAGTTAAAATTCGTATTGGCTTACCATCTATAAATGCTTGGAGATCTTCTGCCATTTGAGAGTAAAACTTAATATAGTTTTCTTGAGTAACATAGCCAATATGTGGCGTTAGAAAAGCATTGGGTAAAAATCGTAATTTATGACTTTCGGGAAGAGGCTCATGCTCATAAACATCTATGCCAGCACCTGCAATTTTCTCTTCTTGAAGCGCTCGAACCAAGTCTTCTTCATTGATAATAGGACCTCTAGAAGTGTTAATTAAAAAGGCAGTTGTTTTCATTTTACAAATATCCTCATACTTCAGGAGATCTTTACTTCTTTCACTAAGAACATAGTGAATAGAAACAAAGTCAGATTGCTCTAGCAATTCTTCCTTTGTAACTGCAAGAACTCCGTTTTCTGTGGCATGAGCAATTTTTAAATTTTCACTCCAAGCAATCACATTCATTTCAAATGCTTTTGCTATTTTTGCAATTTGGCATCCTAATTTTCCAAGTCCAATAATACCTAAGGTTTTTCCTTTTAGCTCCACTCCTACCGTTGTTTGCCAGTATCCCTGATACATGTTTTCAGATTCTTGCCTTAAATTTCTAGCTAGGTTTAAAAGAATTCCCCACGTTAGCTCTGCAGTAGGATTTTTATTTCCTTCTGTACCTGAAACTATAATTCCTTTGCTTTTGGCGTGGTCAAAATTAATGGAAAGATTTCTCATTCCACTGGTAGCAATAAATTTTAAATTGGGACAGCCATCCATTAAACTTGCTGTGATTGGAGTTCGCTCTCTCATGATTAAAAGAGCCTCAAACTCTTTTAAGTTCTCAATTGCATGAGTCTCGTCATCAAATGGTTCACGAAATACTTTAATATCGCAACTTTGATTTAGCTTACTCCAATCAGCAAATTCTTGCGCAACACCTTGATAATCATCTAGTATTGCGACTTTCATACTTGCTTACTTAGTTAACAGTTTACTTAACTTAGAAAGATCTTTTTGTTTTTCTAAATTCCTTACTGTTTCTACGATTGCTTTAGATTTAGCTAATGGCCATTTTGCAAATTCAGCACATCCCATAAACTTATCAGCTACTTCATCATAGCTCATAGGTATCATTGGGCTACCTTTTCCAAAATCACCTCTACCAGATATTTTCTTTCCGTTTTTCAAATAAATATCAATAATAGTAGTCATTTTATCATATCCTGCTTTTTCAGCGATAGCATTTTTGTAAAAGTTAATTTTTCTTAACATGTTTTGCACGTCAGGTTTATTAACTCTTTTGTCTTGATATTCAGGAATGTATGCTCTTCTTTGAACCAGTAGAATTGCCATTGAATATTCCATGCTAAATTTAGCTTGGAATTCATTAGTTGGTCTATGGTGAATTAAAGCATTTTGCATATTATGATTGGTACCAACATCTACCTTGACTACGTCTTGAGGTTTGATGTCATGCTTTAAAATTAATTCTAACATTTTTGTCATTCCGGGGTGAGTCAAAGATCCACAAGGATGCGGCTTGATAGAAATACCTGGCTTATCGAAAGTCCAAGGTTTACCAAGTTTTCCTTTGATAGAACCTAAATCATATCCACCACCATGAGCTTGAAAAAATCCTCTAGGAGATTCTAAAATTTTATCTGCAGCAGACCAGCCAAAACCAACCAGGTCACAAGCAACAACACCACTCTCAGCAGCACGTCCTGCATGTAATGGTTTTGTCATAGTTCCAAAATTTTCTCTTAAACCTGCGCTTAGTGATGCAGCTATTGATAAACTTTGTTGGATTTGAGGTACTTTATATCCTCTAATTTTTGCAGCAGCAGCAGCTGATGCTAAAGTTCCACAAGTTGCTGTAGAATGAAAACCATGCTGATAATGTCTTGGAGACATTGCTTCTGAAGCTTTACACTCAACGTCCACTCCAATTAAGTAAGCATTTAAAAAATCCTTACCATTAATTTTATTTAGTTCACCTTCTGCAAAAGCACTTGGCAAACAAGGGGCTGTTGGGTGAGTTAGCAAACCGTACACTCTATCTTTTAATACTGCTAATTGAGTGTCATCATAATCATCAGAATGAATTCCAACTCCATTTGCCAAAGCTGCAAATCTTGATGTAACTTTCATTTTAGAGCCAATCACAGTAGCTCTTCCTTTGGCAGAGTTTTGACTGATATGTTTGAATAAATACACTCCAGTTCTAGCAACCGATCCTGCTAAAGCTAAACCAAAACCATCTAAAATATGTTTTTTCCCAAGCTCTACTACTTTCTTAGGAATAGAAGTAAATTTGTTTTTGTAAACAAATTCAGCTACGTACTTGGTTAATCCTTTACCTTTGTCGGACTTGATATTTGGTGTGAATGCTTTTGCCATTGGTAGAACTCCCTTTTTTTAATTAGTTTGTTTAATTTAGAAGATCTTGATTCATCAAAATAAATGTAGATTGTCAACAAATTTTATATTATAAAATTATGTTTCACATTGTAAAACTATGAGCTCTGAAATTAAAGTTATCGATAAAGCGTTTCAAATTCTAAACTCTTTTAGTGAGGCTCAAAACAATCTGTCTCTAAAAGAAATTGCAAAGATTACTTCACAAAATAAGTCGACTATTATTAGGATTTGTAGGTCACTGATAAAACATAATTTTTTAATTAAGAATGAATCTACTGGCAATTACCAGTTAGGACCAGGTGCATGGAAAATGGGTCAAATTTATAATGCCAATTTTGATATTGGAAATGAAATTAGAGAAATATTGAAAGATGTTTGTAAAGAAAGCGGTCAGTCAGCTGGTTACTGGATACGCTCGGGTAATGAAAAAGTTTGCTTATATAGAGCCAACAATACGGAGTCTGAGCTAACACACCATTTAACAGAAGGAACCAATTTTCCCTTAGTGAGCGCTACTGGTAAAATTTTATTAGCTTTCGGGAATAAAAATGAAAAAGAAATGAATGAAATTATTAAAAAAGGCTTTGCATATACTTCAGAAGAAAGAGTGGGAAGTATTGCTAGTGTAGCTGTGCCTATATTTAATATAAAAAATGAATTTGAGGGAGCAATCAATGTTTCTGGCTGGAAACAGTTTTTTAACTCTAAAACATTACCTCAGTTTACTAAAATTCTACAAAACAAACAAAATTCTATAAAAAAATTATTATTACGATAAAGATAAAGATAGAAAATTATAATAATATACAATAATAAACTTGCTTGGACAAAATATCTAAAGACCATTATCTGAAATTTAAAAAAGCTTTAAGTGGTAAAAAACTCTTTTTAACGCCTGGTTGTCATGATCCATTGAGTGCGAAGTTAATAGAAAAAGAGAAGTTTAATTTTATTTTTATTGGTGGTTTTGCTTTATCCTCAGGACAGTATGGATATCCGGACGCTGGAATCATTACTTTGAGCGAGCTAGTCAACTCCACAAGAAAAATTCAACGCTCAACAAGCCTTCCATGTATCGTGGATGCAGATACAGGATTTGGTGGAACTATCAACATACACCGAACGGTAAGAGATTTGGCAGATGTTGGAGTTGCAGCATTAATCATTGAGGATCAGCAGTTTCCAAAAAAGTGTGCATTAACTGAGAAAGTAAAAATACTTAATTTTCAAGAATCTTGTGAAAGAATTAAAGCCGCAGTGAAAGCTGCAAAAGAAAATAAAAAACAAGACATTGGTATCATTGCTAGAACAGACGCCTACCCAGTTTTAGGAATTAAAGAAACTATTAAAAGAATAAAAAAATTCAAATCGCTTGGGGCAGACGCAATTTTTGCAACAGGTATTGATACAAAAAAAGATTTGGAGATAATTAGCAAATATAAAAATTTAAACTTAATGCTGAATATTACTCAGAATGTTGAGTTTTCTATTAAAGATTTAAAAAAGTGTGGCATTAAATTTGCAATATATTCCCAAAGTATTTTAAATGGATATATAGATACTACTAAAACTATTCTCAAAACCATTAAGCAAGAGTCAATTCCAAAATCAAAAAACTTATCGAATGATACATTGAGCATTTTGGATTTTCAAAAAGTGTTAAAAATAGAAAAAAATTAATGAAAGAATATTTAATTGCCTTTAAAAATAGCCACAGAAGTATTTTAATTGGCGTGGTGGGTGGATATGTTGCTTCCTTTACTAAATTACCACTACCATGGTTATTGGGCGCCTTGCTTGCCAACTTAGTATTTTCTTTCACCCCTGTAAAAATAAAGTTTGATAAAAAAATATTTCTTCCTGTCTTATTGATCATTGGAGTCATTATTGCAGGAACATTCAACATTACTCTTTTGCAAAAAGTGCATTTGTGGATCTTTTCATCTATAGCCATGATTATTTGCACCATTATAGGAACTATCGTCACTGCTTTTTATTTACACAAAGTATGTAAATTTAAAAAAGTTGTATCAATTATTGCTGGTTTGCCTGGAGCATTTGTAGTTATTGCGGCAGCTCTTAATGAAATTACCACTAATAAAAAAGAGCAGGGACAAGTTATTATTCCCCAGGCAGCTAGAGTTTTGTTTATTGTTTTATTTGTACCATTTGTATTTGTAGCACATTCTGGGTACCAAGACATGAGTGGCAGCACCTTTAACCAAGAGTTTAATCTTAGATATTTTGCTGAGTTGACGTTCTTGATTGCTATCTCTCACTTACTTTCTCTACTTTTAAAAAGATTCGAGATTCCCTCAGCTCCTATTTTGGCTGCAATGGTGGCAGCAGGATTTTTTTATACCTTGGAAATGACAACAGCAAAATTTCCTCCTATTTTTATTAATTTAGCATTTGTGTTTCTTGGATCTGCAATTGGTTGCAGGCTAAATGGAATTGCGATCAAAGATATTTTATTTTATAGCTTTCATGGTGCAATAATCTCAATGATGCTTTTGGCAATAGCGGCAGTATTCGCTTATGCTTTGCAACTTTGGTTTGGGTTTGAATTTATGGCTACTTTTTTGAGTTTTGCTCCAGGGGGATTGCATGAGATGGTTATTATCAGTGCAGCCTACAATATAGATCCTATCTTTGTTTCATATCACCACTTTTTAAGAGTGTTCTTTATTATCTTTACGATACCTTTTATTTTAAAATTTTTTAGAAAACGAAAATAATTTTAAGAATAAAAAATTCCTCTTTGTCTCAAGAGCTCTCGTGTCATATTAGGGCTAGGCTGAAAAGCTTTTCTTCCATGAAGTAAAAAATGATTATTAGAAAAAATAGAATACCCAGGAGGTAGTTTGAAAGCCATCTGTCTCTTGCTATTTTCTAAAGATTCAGAAAGACGGTTTAAAAAAAGACCTTGCTCTAATGAGCTTGGTTCTGGGAATTGATCAATATACGAGATCGTAGGTTTACCGTTCATATCTTTTGAAAAAACAGGATGTTCTATTTTATAGTCTATATTTTTACTGCTAGGAGAGCCCCAAATAAAATTCTGTTTTGCAACAGGATCTTTTGTAAAATCTTTCAAATCTTCCCAATCATCCAAGTGCAACAAAACACTTTCTCCACCATTGGCATTTTCCTCTTTCATTTTCATCATTAACAACCAGTCTGTTTTTTCCTTAACGTAAGTTCCATCTGTATGTAGATCTAATTTTTTATAAGCTTTTCTTAAATAAGAATCGCTGTTGTCCGTATGTTTCACTTCAAAACGTGCATAATAATTTCCTGCCATAGAATCAAAATTAGGGGTTCCAATTAAATGAGTTAAGGCTGTAGATACTTTGACTAAAAAATCTGCATCATATTTATTTGGATCCATTGTTTCTGGACCAATAATAAAAGCGCCTCTTTGACGATCTTGTATCGTTTCTTTAACAAAGTTTTGTATTTTGCTATCAAAAATTTTATTAAAAATATCCGTAATATGAAAACGAAGAAATGGTTTGTATTCAATGTCCAACAAATCAAATACATCAAATTGATCTTTGATTTTATCTAGATATTTATTTTCAATTTTAACATCATATAAACGATCGCTTGTAGGATGGTTTTCAATAAGAAGGCCTGGTATTTGCATATCTAAAAATAAAAGTTCATTAGTAAAAAAGTTGTAACGCCTGCGAAAATACCAAAGATAACATTCTTTTTAAACAGAAAATACGCTAGCAATGTTACAATTGTTGCAACAATTCTGCTCTCAGATTCAGTTTCGGAAAGAATTCCGGATGGAAATAAAATAATTTTTGATATTACTGCAGAAATAATTCCAATAGAAACACATTTAATCCAATTGAAAACTGGGCTATTTGTATTTATGTTTTTTGCACTAAATACACCCATGGCTCTACATAAGTAGGTTGCACATGTTGCAAGAAAGATGGCTGTGTAGATGGTATTAGCTGTCATTATTTTCCTTTTTAAAAATAAAAAAACCTAAAGTTCCAGATGCAATACCCGCTATCAATACGGACCACTCAGGAGTGTATTGATACAAAACAACACTAAAAACTGCTCCTAGGATAACAGATGTGGTAAGTTTTTTTTCATTCAAATTGCTCACCGTCATAATTAAAAAATAAATCGGATTAATAAAGACTAGTCCTATTAAAAATTCATGAGAAACGAGATGGGAAATAGAAAATCCTAACATCGTACAGATCACAGCATTGAACCACAAAAAACCACCAAGGCCCAAGAAGTAATCAAACTTGTCTTGTTGTTGTAGCTGCTTGTGAACTGCGAACATATTAAACCAAGATGTAACGGCAATAAAATGTGCTAGAAAATAATACTTCCACTTGGAATGAGAGGAGTGTCTAATGATGGGAATTAAATTAACAGTCATCGGAAATAATCTTGCGTTGGTTAAAAAAACAGCTAAAAAAATGTTTAAAAATGTTCCTCCCGCTAACATAGTTTCTGCCATCACAAATTGACCTGGGAGTGCGAAGGTAAAAAAGGAAGAGGCAAAGCTTTGGAACAAATCAAAACCAGAGCTTTTTAAATAAGCTCCAAATGCAAACATGCTTGAGCCCAACCCTAAAGCTGGAACGCCGAAAGCATGGCTAACGCCCTGTCTAAAAGAAATTAATGAAAACAAATTGTAGTAAACTATCCTCCGAGGAATAATCTACCAACATCAGGATTTTCTAGCAACTCATCGCCCTTACCAACGATAGCTGTTTGACCTGAAACCAAAACGTAACCATTGTCTGCAAATTCCAAACCTTTTTTTGCATTTTGCTCAACTAAGATAATAGTTTTTTTCTCATTTTGTTGTAGATCTCTCAATATTTCAAAAACCATATCAATATATCTAGGCTCTAAACCAATCGATGGTTCGTCTACTAGCAAAACACTGGGTTTCATAACTAATGCCCTTGAGATTTCTAATAATCTTCTCTCTCCACCAGACAAAACTTTTGCAGGCTGATTTCTTCTATTTTTTAATCTTTCGTACTTATCTAAAACTCTTTGTGCTTCTTCATAAGATTCTTCCACTTTATCCTTTGCATAACCACCCATTAATAAATTTTCCTCAACGGTCATATCTGGAAAGACTGAGTTATCTTGCAATATATAAGCAATTCCAACAGAGGTTAATTTTTCTGCTGGTGTTAGATTAGTAATGTCTTTTCCATCAATGCTAATTTTGCCAGAAAAAATATTAGTAAAACCGTAAATAGAATGAAGAATTGTAGATTTTCCTGCTCCGTTAGGTCCGATTAAGCAAAGAGATTGGGCCTTACTCACCATTAAATCAAAGTCATGTAAAATTTCCATTTTACCATACCCTGCGGTTAGTCCTTCAATTTGCACATGAATATTGTCTGGAGAAAGTTTTTGTAAATCTTCTTTTGTGGGTGCGGATCCTAAAACTGAATATTGATCTGACATTATTGCGCTCCTAAATAAGCATCAACAACGCGCTTATCATTTTTAATTTCATCGGGTCCACCTTCGGCAAGAAGCTGCCCGTGAGCTACACAAAATATTTTTTGTGCAAGTTGCATAACTACTTTCATATTATGTTCTATTACAAACAAAGTAATACCATACTCTTTGTTAACTTGAATTAAACGAGTAATAATTCCATTAATTAACGTAGGATTGATTCCGGCAGTCGGCTCATCCAATAGAAGCATTTTAGGCTCACTCATTAGTGCCATCGCAAGTTCTAATAATTTTTGCTGACCAAAAGAAAGATCACCTGCTCTTAAGTTTCTTTTTTGATACAGACCCACAAATTTTAAAATATCTTCTGCTTTTGATGTTAGTTCTTTGGGTATACCTGCAAAAACAGTAAGCAAAGTTTCATTTCTAGGCTTATGACTAATAAGCATATTTTGCACACAGTTTAACTTTCCATAAATTCTTGTTTGCTGAAACGTTCTTAACAATCCTAACTTAGCAACTTCTGGAATAGGAAGATTTGATATCTCGTTACCATCAAATGTAATGGAACCTTGGTCAATAGGATGGGTACCTACAATGGAATTGAATAAAGTTGTTTTTCCGGATCCGTTTGGTCCAATCAATCCAACGATAGATCCTTGCTCTACTTGCAATGAAATATCTACATTGGCTTTTACACCACCAAAAGATTTTGAAACATTTCTAACTTCTAAAAGTGCCATTAGTCTAAAGTAACCTGTGCCTTTCTATCTTCTTCGTCCATAACTTCCCCAAACCACTCTGGTTTTTTCTCACGAAGAAAACCCATAATTCCTTCCGGAAGATAAACAACAATAACAATAATTAAAACTCCTAAGGCAACATACTGCCATCCTAAAAAGAAAGACCAAAAACTTTCTTTAAATATATGAAATACGGAAGCACCAATAACCGGTCCCCATAAAGTTCCTTTACCACCCAAGATACACATTAGAACCATAAAGACTCCCATTTCTCTTCCATCAAATGCGACTTCCACTGGCTCGATGTACCCAACGATATTTCCTACAAGACCTCCAGCTAGTCCAACAAAAAATGCTGAGATAACCCATCCTGTAATTTTATATCGCATAGTCTCAATACCCATTGCTTCTGCTTTATCTTCATTATCTCTGATAGCATTAAGAACTAATCTAAACCTTGTTGAATATAACCATTTAATAAACACAAATGTCATAACAAAAAGAGCAAGTGTTAAATAATAGAAAAATTCATTTCTATATTCTGTTCCACCGATATCTTTGGGCCAAGGTGGTGCCGTCATTCCCTGACCTGCTCCAATAAGCTCTATTCCACCAGCAACTTCTCCTGAAGCTATTCCAATACCTAGTGTACAAATTGCAAAATAATGTCCACGCAATCCTAAAACTCCATAACCAATAACTAGTGCAATAATCGCAGGAATGATTGCAGCTGCAAGTAAGCCTATCCAAAGACCTTGAAAATATTGATCAGGAGTATGAACAAAAGTTTTCTCTCCACCACTAACAGTCCATTCAGCTAAATCGAAAAATAGACCTATTTGAATACCAGAACAAACATACATTCCGACTCCAAAGAACATAATATTACCAAAGGTGTTATATCCCATTTCGCCTCCTTGAATGTTCCAAGTAATCGCTAGAATGATAAGCACCAACCAAAACGTAAACTGAATTCTATAGTCTGAAAAAACATTTGGAGCTATCAATGCAAAAGCTAAAACTCCTAAATAAATAAAAAGATCTTTTTTCTTTATGTTGCTCAGCATTACTTCAAATACTCCCTACTTCTTGCTAATTTAAATCGTCTGTATACTAAAATTAAAACTAGCAATAAAAATACTGCAGCAATTCTAAATTCAGTTCCTAATAGATAATCAGCAAATTCTTCAAAAACTCCTAATCCCATACCCGATAATGCGACACCTGGAAGATTTCCCAGTCCTGCAACAATAACGATCATGAAAGATCTAACTGTGTAAGGTAAGCCAACATAGGGGTGCAAAGTAAACGTGATAGCAATAAGTGCTCCTGCAACACCGCAAAGGGCTGCATTAATCCCAAATGTAGATGCATAAACTTTTTCTGTATCCACTCCTAATATCTTTGCTGCTCTAGCGTTTTGGGCAGTAGCTCTGATAGCTCGACCTAATTTAGATTTTTTCATGTACAAGACCAAAACTATTGCAGCAAGTACACTAACCGCTGAAGCAAAAATTTTAGAATTGGGAAGTGTTACTGAATTGTCAAATAACATGGTTGTTCCAAAATTTGATTGAGCAACAACAACATCCGCACCAAAAACGAAGTTCATTAATTGCATCATTAAAATACTTATTCCAAATGTTGCTAAAATTGATGTAAATAAATCTTTATCAACGACTTTATTAATAACTAGCTTATAAATTCCGATACCCACAAAATACATAACGATTGGAGAAACAATCACTCCATAAGCAGGGTGTATTCCATACATATATAAAAAGTATGCAACATATCCTCCCATAATCACAAGTTCCCCTTGTGCAATGTTAATAATATTCATCACTCCCCACTGAAGTGCCATTCCATAAGCAATCAATGCAAATAATATTCCAAGCAATACTCCATCCATCAAAGCTTGAACGATTAAAATTGGGTGTTCGAATATTAGAAGATCCATTTTTTTTTCTTATAAAAAATGCCCCCTCGTAAAAGGGGGCATTTAGTTAATTGTATTTATCTTTTAGACCAACTTGGTATTGGGTGTACTAACTTAGCTGAAGCCCATTTTGTAGGAGCCACAACTTTGTTTTCACACTTATCACCAGTACATCTAACTTGGAAAAGCACCATTGGCTTAGCAGTATTTTGACCACCAGAACCAAATTTTACATTTCCATAAAAAGTTTGCATATCAGTTTTTGCTAATGCATCTCTTACTTTCTTAGTATCGAAAGAGTTCGCTCTTTCAAATGCATCTTTATAAACTAATAGTGCTGCAGAAGATTCTGCTGCTTGATATGGAGGCGCATATTTGTAAGCAGCTGTAAAGTCTTTGTCATACTTTAAACCACTACCAAAATAATTATCTTTGTAAGATAAAGATTTGTGCCACTGAGATGCGCATAATGCGTACTCAGCTTTTTTTCCATGTTGTTTTGCTAATTTAGAAGCATCACAATGTGTCATCGCTAACATTTTAACATCCACTTTCATTTCTGAAATTTGTCTGATCGCAGTTAGTGCACCTTTTGAGTGTCCCGACACCACAAGAACATCTGGCTTCACAGCTTTAACTTTAGCTAAAGTTGCTGCCATATCATTTAGTTCTTTTGGAAGCTTGTCATCAATTACGATTTTAGATTTAGTTCTTTTTGCTGCCTCTAAAATTCCCAATCTAACATCCTGTGAAAAAGCATCTTGTTCAAATGCCATAGCGATTTTCACTGGCTTGCCACCATTTTTTTCAACAGCCAAATCAATTGCTACTTCAAGGTATTGGTTAGCAGGAGATAATACTGCAAACAAATATTTGTATCCTTTAGTAAACAAAGATCTAGAAGCACCGTTAGCTTCAACCATAGGAATTTTGTTTTCCTCAGTTACTGGAGCCATTGCTTTAGTTAAACCAGAACTGTATGGGCCAAGCATATACTTAACGCCATCCTGTTTGATTAATCGTTCAGCTAATTGAGCAGCTCTCTTAGAGTTAGATTCGTCATCATAATATTTGACAGCGAATTTGTAGCTTTTGCCACCTACTTTAACTCCACCCATGTCATTGATTCTCTTAACAGCTAAATTATAACCATTTTTGGTATGTTCGCCGTTAGTAGAATACTTTCCAGTTAAAGAAACTGCAGCACCCAAAGTGATGACATCGCCATCAACTCTAGCTTGAGCAGAACTGAAACCTAAAAGTAATGAAAAGATAGAGAAAATAGCAACTAGTCTATTTAATAGTTTTTTCATTTTAGTCTCCCCTTATGTTTGTTAATTAACAGCTGAAATCTACTTAGTTAAATAACAATAAACAAGCTTTAAGAATCTGTTAAAAAAATAGACTTATGAAATTATTGTATTGCTTCGTAATATGTATGATTTATCATATATTCTACCATGAAGAGCACTAGCAATATAAGGGACTTTAAATACTTTCAAAACTCACTGGGTTTTAAAATCAATAAGCTTTCAAAAGAACTAAAAAGGTATTCCTCCAAGATTATTAAAGCATACCCATCACTAGGCATTCCAGAGTTGTTTACACTTAATGTGATTGGTGAAAATAAAAAAGAAGTAACCATTAAATATATTGCCTCGGTGCATTGGGCAGACCAGGCAGAAATTAGTCGTGGTGTTCAAAAACTTATTAAACTTAGTCTGGTTAATAAAGCAAAGAACCACGATGACCTTAGATATACTTTATTACAAGTGACTAGTGATGGGAAAAAAATTCATAGAGAATTATTAAAAAAACAAACAGATAGAAATAAAAAATTATTAAAAGACTTTAGCAATGAAGAAATTATTCATATACAAAAGCTTTTAGACAAGCTTTTAATATCTAGTCAGAAATATTTAATATTTAATTAAACTTTAATCGTAATAACGATTGCAATAATAACTAGGGCTCCTGCCGAAATATAATTCACTAGACTTAAATTATTTTTTAACTTACTGGCAATAGCTCTGGCTATACCCGAATAAATAGCGAGCGTTAAAAAATCTAAAGAAATATAAGTAAGCAACAAAATAAAAAAGTGTTCATAATAATTGGGTCCAGCAATTAAAAAAGTTGGAAACACTGTTGCAAAAAAAACAGTTGCCTTAGGACTCAAAAAGGCAATAAGAAACCCATCCATATATAAAGCACTAATAGATTTTTGTTTTACTTCATTAGAAATGTTTATATTAGATTTTGATTTTATATAACCGTAGGCAATATAAAAAAGATAAAGTATTCCACTCCATTTAAAATAAATAACAACATCAGGAAATAGTTTTATTAATGCAGCAAATCCAAAAAGCACCAAGATCATCTGCAGGCTATTGGCAGATATATCACCAAATGCAGTCCATAAACTTTTTCCAAATCCATAATTGAGAGATTGAGACATGATCAGAACTCTAGGCGCACCTGGAGTGACAAACATAAAAATAATAATTTGTAAAAAAATTAAATAATTTTCTGGAATCATTATGCGTAATCTAGTGGCAAAGAAGATGTTTGTTTAATTTCTTCCATAGAAAAACTACTACTCACATCGGTTAAGTCTACTTTGTCTGTTAGTTTTTTATAAAACTCATCGTACTTTTCAATACTAGGAACTAATACTTTTAATAAGTAATCTATAGAACCACTCAGTCTGTAAAATTCTATTACCTCTGGCATATCACTAATTACTTTAACAAATTTTCTTGCCCACTCCATATTGTGATTGCTAGTTTTTACCTGAACAAAAGCGACTACATTTAAGTTTAGTTTTAACCGGTCTACTACTGCCACTTTCTTAGTGATAAATCCTTGCTTATAAAGCTTGTTAATTCGTGCCCAACAAGGAGTTGCGGATAAATTTACTTTTTTAGAAAGCTCCGAAATAGGAAGGTCTGCATTTTCCTGGAGAACAGATAGAATTTTCTTATCTATATCATTTAATACATTATTTTTTTTCATTATTTTTACTTAAGTAGCATATTTTTCTATTAATTCTAGTTTTTTATCTAATTATTAACTTATTTATCTACTAAACTTGAATAAATTAGAAAAAAGTCTAGATCAACTTCCAGTAACTGGTCCTTAAGTTTGTCCCTTTTTAATTACCTAAGGACCAGAAATTAAGCAAAAAAACAGAAAGAAACAAATGACATTAAAAATAAATGATACAGCTCCAGATTTTGAAGCAGAAACAACTCAAGGAAAAATTAATTTATATGATTGGGCTAAAGATAGCTGGATAGTACTTTTTTCTCATCCAAAAAATTTTACTCCAGTTTGCACAACTGAACTTGGAGCTCTTCAAAGTCACAAAGGCGAGTTTGATAAAAGAAATGTTAAAATTTTAGGATTAAGCATTGATCCAGTAGAAGATCATGGAAAATGGAGCGAGGACATCAAGGATGTTACTGGTTTCAAACCTGAGTATCCATTAATTGGAGATAAGGATCTAGCCGTTGCAAAAGCCTACGGAATGCTTCCAGCTAGCACTGAAGGATCTTCTGATGGAAGAACTGCAGTTGATAATGCAACGGTTCGAAATGTATTCGTGATTGGTCCTGATAAAAAAATTAAACTTATTTTATCCTATCCAATGGCGACGGGAAGAAATTTTCCAGAAATTCTAAGAGTCATTGACTCACTTCAATTAACCGCAAAACATAAAGTTGCAACTCCTGCTAATTGGAAGCAAGGGGAAGATGTAATTATTGTTCCTGCAGTAAAAGAAGAAGAAGCTAAGACGCTGTTTCCAGATGGTTGGAATGCCGTGAAGCCCTACCTTAGAATTGTTAAACAACCCAAAACTTTAAACTAGAAAAGGAAAAAATGAAAAAAATAATAACAGCAGTACTTTTTATTTTTATTTCAACATCTGTGTTCTCAGCAGAACCGTTAGTGGATGTGAAATGGTTAAATAAAAATTTAAACAACAAAAATGTATTTGTATTAGATGTTAGAAACAAAATTGATGGTGGATCTTATGAGGCATTTAAGCAAGCTCACATTCCAGGGGCAGTGCACTCTGATTACCTAAAAGCTGGATGGAGAGCAAAAGTTAATGGTGTGATCGGACAATTTCCAGGAAAAAAGCCGCTGGAACAATTGGTAAGCGGTCTTGGAATTGATAATTCAAAACATGTTATTGTTATTTATGCTGGAGTGAATTCTACTGATTTTGGAAGTGCTGCTAGAGTTTATTGGACTTTTAAAACTTTAGGACATGAAAATGTTTCTATTTTAAATGGTGGTTTTAAGTCATGGAAAGATGCTGGCTATAAAGTGGTAGCTGGTGAAAACGCATTGTCTCCAAAAGTATTTAAAGCTTCAATCAACAAAAAGTACAGCGCTTCTTATAAAGAAGTAAGAAATGCCAAGAAAGAAACAAATGGTATTTGTTTAATTGATGCTAGACCTAATGATTTCTTTAAAGGAGTCAAAAAACACCCTGCTTTAAAAGTGGTTGGAAGAATACCTAATGCAGTTAATGTAGAGCAGCAAAAAACAGTTGGAAGTGATGGTTTTATCAAGTCTAAAGCGGAAATATTAAAGCTCTATGATGCGGCTCAAATCAAAGATTTCAAAGGATACATTACTTATTGTAACACTGGACACTGGGCTGCTACTGTTTGGTTTGCGCTAAGTGAAGTGGCAAATATTCCTCAAGTAAGAATGTATGATGGATCTTGGGCTCATTGGGAAAGCAATCCTAAAAACAAAGTTATTTCCGGATAATTTTTAAAACTTTTATATGCGGGTACTAAGATTTACCCGCATATTTAATTAGAGTACAAGCCCCTCATGATTGTAATTAAAAAAATTGAAACACCCATTGTTTTGTTTGGGGTTATTTTTACACTATTATTTTCTTACATTACCTATTCCACGATTGGTCTTCGTCATTTTCTAGTTTTTGCCATTGGTATTGGTTTGGGCTTCACTTTATATAAAGCTGCATTTGGTTTTACGGGTGGATGGAGAAATTTTATTGAAAAAAGAGATAGTAGTGCACTTCGAGCTCAATTTTTAATGTTGGCTTTAGCAGCTATAGTTTTTTCTTTTGTCATTGGTTCTAAAAGTTTTGTATATGATGGCACTATCGTAGGGGCAATTGCTCCGGTTAGTTTATCTGTGGTTATTGGATCTTTTATGTTTGGACTTGCCATGCAATTGGGCGGAGGCTGTGGCTCTGGAACTTTATTTACTGCTGGAAGCGGTAATACCAAAATGGTTATTTCTTTATTTTTTTTTATTATTGGCTCTGTAGCGGGAACATACCACTTTACTTTTTGGTCATCCCTTCCCTCTTTAGGAGGAATTTCTTTATTAGACAATTATACTCTGGTTGAAACTTTAACTTTTCAGTTAAGTCTTATTTTTACTCTTTATTTAACTGTTTTTATTCTAGACAAGAAAAGAAACAAAATAACAGATCATAATAACATTTTTAGATTTGACTCTTCCAGTCTTCTTAGGGGACCGTGGCCTTTATTTTTAGGTTCTGTTCTTTTGGTATTGTTTAATTTTTTAATGCTGCATGCTGCAGGTCATCCATGGTCTGTCACATTTTCTTTTGGATTGTGGGGGGCAAAATTAGCAACCCTAATTGGTGTGGATGTTTCTTCTTGGGACTATTGGCAATTATCCTACCCTGCTGTTGCGCTAGAAAATAGTTTATTGGCAGATCCTACGACCGTTTCTAACTTAGGAATTATTTTGGGGGCTTTAATAGCTTCTGCTTTATCTGGTAACTTTTCTAATCAAATTAAAATTGATAAGAAGTTATTTTTAGCTGCCATGATTGGTGGTTTTTTTATGGGCTATGGAGCAAGACTTGCATTTGGTTGTAATATTGGAGCATTGTTTAGTGGTATAGCTTCAGGAAGTATGCACGGTTGGGTATGGTTTTTGTTTGCGTTTATGGGCTCTTACTTTGGGGTGAAAGCTAGAAAGTTTTTTTATTAATGAAAAATATTCTATACCTTCTTATTCTAACTACTTTTTTTGCAGTCATTATCTATGACCACAAATATAGTGGTGTGGCTTACAACCCTCTATTTCATAAAGAGGGCGAAACTTCTGGTTCTATCAATGCTATGCCCTGTGGTTTAGGTGGAGCTCAAAATCACAAGCACTAAAAGTTCTTCAATATTTGGCTTTTTACCCTTTACATTTTGTCTATTTATTATTAAATACCTTCTTAAGCGCTGATTTGTTCAAATTGCGGGCGCTATATAAAACCAGCTAAAGCGATTTAAACCACCGCTCTAGCCGGTGGTTTTTTTTTGGAAACCCCATCAAAAACTACCGAAAACTTGATCATAATAAATTATGAACAAGAACGATTTAAAATTAAGTTTTGAATTTTTTCCAGCAAAAGACTCTGCTGCTGAAGAAAAAACATGGGCGAGTTTAAAAAAATTAGAAAATTTTAATCCTCAATTTTTTTCAGTTACTTTTGGTGCTGGTGGTGGCGAGCGTTTAAAAAGCGATTCTTTTGTTAAAAAGATTAATAAAGATTCTTTAGTACCAGTAGCAGGTCATTTAACTTGCGTGGATATGTCCAAAGATGAAATTAACGATTTGGCTTTAGGTTGGTTTGAAAAGGGAGTGAATAAAATAGTTGCTTTACGAGGTGATGTAAGAGAAAAAAATAAACAATACATTCCTCATCCCAATGGCTACCAAAATGCTGCCGATATGTGCTTGGGTTTAAAAAAATTAGCTAATTTTGAAATTGCAGTTGGTGGATATCCAGAAATACACCCTGACTCTAAAAATAAACAAGATGATACTGATCATTTGAAAAGAAAAGTGGATGCGGGTGCCGATAAAATTATTACTCAATACTTTTTTGATAAAGATGTGTTTTTACGATACCGGGATTCAGTAGTGGCTGCAGGGATCAACATTCCCATCATTCCAGGAATTATGCCTATTTCTAATTTTAAAAAAGTTAAAAATTTTAGCGCTATGTGTGGCGCATCCATTCCTGACTGGATAGCTAGTGAGTTTTCTGGCTTAGACGACACGCCAGAAGTGCAGCAATTAGTTGGTGCCAGTTTAGCAAGCGATCTAGTGAAAAAATTAAAAAAAGAAGAAGTTAATGAGTTTCATTTTTATACACTAAATAAATATGAATTAACCTTTGCAGTATGTTCGCGATTACTATCACTGCAAAATAATTTAAATCAAAACAATCAAACCAAAGGAGAAGCAAGAGCATGATACAAGTAGCATCTATTGGATACCCAAGAATCGGTCCTAAAAGAGAACTAAAAAAAGCATTAGAACAATTTTGGAAAGGTGACATTCAAGAACAAGATTTGCATAATGTTGCAAAAAATTTAAGAAAGCAAAATTGGCAAACTCAAAAAGAGTGCGGTGTAGACTTAATATCTTCTAATGATTTTTCATTTTACGATCAGGTGTTAGATGCAATTTGCTTATTAGGTGCAGTTCCGAAAAGATACAAATGGAATGGCAATGAAGTAAACCTAAAAACTTACTTTGCCATGGCGCGTGGGTCACAAACATCAGAGCTGGATGTGCCTGCATTGGAAATGACCAAATGGTTTGATACGAATTACCACTACTTGGTACCTGAGCTATCCAAAGACCAATCATTTAAAATAAGTTCTAATAAACCTTTCGCAGAATATGAAGAAGCGAAACAGGCAGGTTATAATACCAAGCCTGTTATTTTAGGTCCATTGTCTTTCTTGTTGTTAGGAAAAGGAATTGATGGCTTAAATACTATTGATCTATTAGACAAAATTTTACCCGTTTACAAAGAGGTGGTTAAAAAATTTGCTGATCTAGGAGCAGAATGGATTCAAATTGATGAGCCTATATTAGTAAAAGATTTAGATTCTAATGTGGTGTCTAAAATCAAAAACACTCTGAACGAGCTTAAACAAGCTGCGGGTTCAAGTAAGATTTTACTTACCACTTACTTTGAAGACCTAAATGAAGACGTTAAGGAAGAAGTGTTTGCAAGTGATGTGGATGTAATTCATTTAGATTTGGTTCGCGGTACTAAAAATAAAGGTTATGTCAAAAACTCCAAGAAACAACTGTCATTAGGTTTAGTAGATGGAAGAAACGTATGGAAAACAAATTTACAAGAGAAAATTGACTTTGTTAAAGACAATGTTTCTGGCGATGTGATTATTGCTTCTTCTTGCCCCCTACTTCACTCTCCTTATGATTTAGAGCTTGAACAGAAGGTTCCAGCTGAAATTAAAAGATGGTTATCGTTTGCAAAACAAAAATTGCAAGAGCTAAGTGTAATCAAGGGTTGTGTTAACGAAGGAAGTCATAAGGCGGAGTTAGAGAGCAATACTGCTGACGTTCAAGATAGAAAAACTTCTAAATTGATTCATGATGATGCTGTGAAAAATAGAATAAAAACAATCAATCAATCGATTGTAAACAGAAAATCATCCTATCCAGAAAGAGCAGTGGTTCAAAAAGAAATTTTTGCTTTACCTAAATACCCAACTACAACCATTGGGTCTTTTCCTCAGACAACCGATGTAAGACAAGCAAGAGCTAAATTTAAACGTGGTGAGCTGGATGAGCAAAGCTACGACAAGTTCTTAGAAGAAAAAACTATTGATACGATTAAAAAACAAGAAGAGATTGGTATCGATGTTATTGTTCATGGTGAATTTGAACGTAATGACATGGTGGAATATTTTGGTGAACAGCTAAAAGGATTTACCTTTACTTCTAGTGGCTTCGTACAAAGCTATGGCTCTCGTTGTGTGAAACCACCAATTATTTTTGGAAACGTGTCTAGACCAAAACCTATGACCGTACGTTGGTCTAAATTTGCACAAGAGCAAACAAAGCAAATTGTAAAAGGAATGCTTACAGGGCCGATCACTATTTTGCAGTGGTCTTTTGTGAGAGATGACCAACCAAGAAAATTTACAGCACAAGAAATTGGCTTTGCCATTCGTGATGAAGTGGAAGATCTTGAAAAAAATGGTATTCGAATGATTCAAATCGATGAGCCTGCTCTTAGAGAGGGGTTGCCTTTAAAGAAAAAGGACTGGAAAGAATACCTTACATGGTCTGTAGATTGTTTTAAGATATCTGCTGCAGTAGTGAAGGATGAAACTCAAATTCATACACATATGTGTTACGCAGAATTTGAAGATATCATCGATTCTATCGCCGCTTTAGACGCGGATGTTATTTCTATTGAAACATCTAGGTCTAGAATGGAGCTCTTAACTACATTTGAAAAGTTTAAATATCCAAATGAAGTAGGTCCTGGAGTTTACGATATTCACTCTCCTAGAGTTCCATCGAAAGATGAAATGAAAGAGCTGATTCAAAAAGCATCTAAATTAATTGATCCATCTAGAGTTTGGGTCAATCCTGACTGTGGTTTAAAGACTAGAGGATGGCCCGAAACTATTGATGCATTAACTAAAATGGTTGATGCTGCGAAAGAACTGAGGGCAGAATAATTGAAAAAAAAATTTAAGTTAGATACCAATCTAGTTAGGGGTGGCCTAACTAGATCTAACTTTAAAGAAACATCTGAAGCTATTTTTCTCAATTCGGGATTTGTCTATGATTCAGCTGAGCAAGCAGAAGCTATTTTTCTAGGAAAGAAAAAAGGATTTCAGTACTCTAGGTACGCCAATCCAACTGTAGAAATGTTTGAACAAAGGTTAGCTTTATTAGATGGTTCAGAAGCATGCTTTGCAACAGCGAGCGGAATGGCTGCTGTATTTGGCTCGATGATGTGTCAATTAAAAGCCGGGGATCATGTAGTTTCTGCTTCAGCATTATTTGGTTCCTGTAGATATATACTAAATGACATACTTCCTAAATTTGGGATTGAAGTATCTTTTATTGATGGAAAAAATATTAAAGAATGGAACAAAAGTATTCAAAAAAATACTAAGATTTTCTTCTTTGAATCTCCTTCTAACCCATGCTTGGAAATTATTGATATTAAACAGGTTTGTAATCTTGCTAAAAAAAACAAAATAACAACTATTGTAGATAATATTTTTGCATCACCAGTGTTACAACAACCAGTCAAATTTGGTGCAGATGTTGTTATTTATTCTGGCACCAAGCATATTGATGGACAGGGAAGAGCTATGGGTGGAGCTGTCTGTTCAACAAATAAATTTAAAGAAAATATTCTAAAACCCTTCTTGAGACATACCGGTCCTTGTATTAGTCCTTTTAATGCATGGGTACTTCTTAAAAGTTTAGAAACAATAAAAATACGTGTCCTATCTCAATCAGACAATGCATTGCAAATTGCGAGCTTTTTAGAAAAACATAAAAAAATTGAACAAGTATATTACCCCGGTCTTAAGTCTTTTCCTCAATATGCTCTTGCCAAAAAACAACAAAGTGCTGGCGGAACTATGATTGCATTTAAGGTGAAGGGCAAAAAGAAAGATGCGTTTAAAGTGATCAACAAATTAAATATTTTTGATATCTCTAACAATTTAGGAGACTCAAAATCTCTTGTAACTCATCCAACTACCACAACACACAAAGTTCTAGGAGAAGAGGCAAGACTGTCTCTTGGCATCACCCCTAATCTAATTAGGTTATCTATTGGACTGGAAGATATTAATGATCTTAAAGAAGATTTGTCCAATTCTTTAAAGTAGTCTTATATTAGTCACATTTTTAGTCTGAGTTTGCCTTAATTTAATATTAATTAAGTATCAAACAACAAGAGGAACAATATGAATCTAATACAGCCAGCAAAAATCAACACAGTAGAAATTAAAAAAGAAAAATCTTTTTTTTCAAGAACTGTTTCATTTATAGTCACAGCTAACTTGCTAGTTTTGGGAATGATTTATTTTACGATCTACGATAGTTAAGATTTGGTTATAATTTTAACCACCCAAAAATAAATAGAACGTGGTAAAATTCTTAAGGCTTTAAATAAAATCATCATGGGTAAAGGGAAAGTAATTTCATACTTTTCTTTTTGTAAGCCTTCATAAATAATATTAGCAGCTTTCTCGCTCGTCATTAAAAATGGCATATCAAAAGTATTTTTTTCAGTTAATCTAGACTGAACAAATCCAGGATTAATAATGCTAACTTTAATATTGTATTTATCACAATCAATTTTGATAGATTCTGCATAATTCATCATTGCTGCTTTGCTTGGTCCGTAAGAAGAAGAGTTCGGCAGCCCACCAAAGCCCGCAAGAGAAGCAACAATTCCAAGCTGTCCATGATTTTGATTTTTTAAATGAGGAAGCAAAATTGAAAAAACGTTAATCATGCCCATAAAGTTTACATCCATAGTTTTTTGAAAAAGACTCACATCAATTTCAAAAGTGTCGTGTGGCTCATAATATCCCGAGCAGTAAATGACTTTATCTATTGTTGAATTGATTTTTATAATATTGGATAGCTTATTTTTGCAATCGTCCAAAATAGTCACGTCTAGACTTTCGGTAAAAACCTTAGCTTTGCCACTGGAAAATTCCTGTTTAATTTCTTCTAACTTGCTCTGCGTTCTTCCTAATAAAATGAGATTATCGCAGGTATTAAGATATTTTTTGGCTAGTTCATAACCAATACCAAAAGTTGCTCCTATTATTAAAACATTCATAATATTTATTAAAAAGTAAGTAATATAGTGATATAAAATATCTCTTATGGCATCAAGAATTGAATCAGATAGTTTTGGAAAAATTAAAGTTCCTAGTGACAAATATTGGGGAGCTGGAACTCAAAGGTCATTACAATTTTTTAAAATAGGTAAAGTCAACGTTCCAATTGAGTTAATTCACTCTATTGCTATGGTTAAAAAAGCTGCAGCAATCGTCAACGCAAAATATAAAGATATTACCCCGCAGGTTTCAAGGGCTATTATTAAAGCATCAGAAGAAGTCATTTCTGGAAAATTAGATGATAATTTTCCACTTAGGGTCTGGCAAACCGGTTCCGGAACACAAACCAACATGAATGTTAATGAGGTTATTGCTAACCGTGCAATAGAAATGCTTGGTGGAAAAATGGGAAGCAAGAAACCAGTTCATCCTAATGATCATGTTAATAAGGCCCAATCTACCAACGATACCTTTCCTACTGCCATGCACATTGCGATTGCTATTCAATCTAACAAAAAGCTTATACCTGCTATTAGCTTGTTGGAAAAAGCTTTGGCCAAAAAAACTAAAGAATTTAAAGATATAGTAAAAATAGGAAGAACCCATTTGCAAGACGCTACTCCTTTAACACTGGGCCAGGAATTTTCTGGCTATCATATGCAAATTTCAAAATCATTAACTAGAATCAAAAGAGCATTACTTGAAATTTATCCTCTAGCACAAGGAGGTACTGCCGTTGGAACTGGTATTAATTCAAGAAAAGGTTGGGACAAAACAATAGCTGCCGAAATTAAAAAGATAACCAAACTTCCTTTTCATACTGCCAAAAACAAATTTGAAGCATTGGCAGCACACGATTCAATTGTAAATTTTTCAGGAACTCTCAATACAACAGCTGTTGCATTAATGAAAATTGCAAATGACATACGGTTTTTAGGATCGGGTCCAAGAGCAGGATATGGAGAATTATCTCTTCCTGAAAACGAACCGGGCTCTTCTATCATGCCAGGTAAAATTAATCCTACTCAATGTGAGGCAGTTACCATGGTTTGCGTAAAGGTGATTGGAAATCACAATGGAATTACTATGGCAGGATCACACGGACATTTTGAATTGAATGTTTTTAAACCTTTGATTGCATACAACATTCTTCAGTCCATTGACCTCATGTCCGATTCTGTTCAATGCTTTGTTAATTTTTGCGTCAAAGGAATTAAGCCAAATAAAAAAAGGATTGGGCAATTGTTGAATGAATCATTAATGCTAGTAACAGCTCTAGCTCCTAAAATTGGATACGACAACGCAAGTAAGATTGCCAAAACAGCTCATAAAAATGGAACTAATTTAAAAGAAGAAACCTTAAAAACAGGATTGATAAATGAAAAAGATTATATGAAGATTATGAATCCTAAAAAGATGACTCACCCAAAATAATTAATATAATTTAAAGTAATTTTTAAGATCAAACGTTTTTGCAAGATCCCCAAAAAAAATAGTTTTTAATTTTTGGTTTAGATCCACAATTTGAGGTTGTCTATATTCCTTGTCAGAAAAAAAACTTTCTATAGTAAATTTGGAATTTTTTAAATTAAGGGCTCCTTTGGCTTTCATGGAATAGCTGTTAGTTGTTGCTTTGGATTCGCATGCTTGGAAACAGAATTTTTTAAGCTGTTTGGTTTCAAAGGTACTATCAAAAAATAAAAGAAAATCTTTGTTTTCTTGAATAAATCTACCGGACAGATCTAAAGAATTTTTGTCAGAACTGAATTGAACTCGATTCAAAACAATATCCCCTCCGTTAAAAGAAATATCTAGGCCTATATTATCAAAATAATTTCGATCTAAAAACACATTTTGAAAATTAATTTTAAAATTACCATTCATTAATGATGCTAACTGAAACATTTCTTTATTAAAAAAAGAAACCCAATCCGATTTGGATACTCTTGAAAAATTAGATCTTCCAAATTTTAAATCCGCGTTTACAAATGCTAAGCCATTATTTTTTTGCAAACTTACTTTTCCTACACCATTATAAGTAGCAGATGATATTTTGGCATTATTCAATTCTAACTTATCATTAGCGAGTGTTATATTTGACTTAATGTAAGTATTGCGAAAGCCGGGAAATAACAATTTCTCAGAAAACTTGATTTCAACAAAACCATTGTTATTAATTAAGTCTTGTCTTGTATGCTCTAAAGATAGCTTTATTTCCGGGATGGAAATCTCCAATTTATTATTTTTATACTTCAAATTATATAGAAGATTGGAGAATGTCCCTTGTAGTTTGGCAGTAACTAAATTTTGAGAATTAAATAAAAATACCCCATTATTACTATCGAATTCTATTTCTGAAAGCTTATTAACAATCTTAATGTCCATGTTTTCAAAGCTAATTTTTTCAAATTGTGGTTTATTTTGAATATAGGATTTAAAAAAATTTTCAGATACAGAAAGGGAACCATTTGCTATAGAAAATTTTTTAAATGAAAATTCTTTTTTGAATAATTTAAATGGATTGGCATTTAAGTAAAGAGTTTCTATATTGCCATCTACATTATTGCCTTCCCGTGCATCAAAACTAATATTTTTAAGTATTAATTTGGGTCTTAGATTAAATGTATATGCAATGTCGCCTTCAATTCTAACATTCGTATTAAGAGCTGTAGATAATTTATTCTCAAGTTCACTTTTGTAACCATTTATATTGAGGGCTAACGGAGCAGCAAAAATAACAACCAAAAATATAACCATTAAAGTTGCTACTTTTAAAAAAAATTTACTAGCTGAAAATTCTTTTTTCATTTTTTCTTGTTGTATTTAATTTTTAATAATTTAATTAATGAACATGAGTGCCACAGGTCCAAATTACTTAAATACTTTAAATAATCAACAAAAAGAGGCTGTTTTACATACTGATGGGCCTCTGCTTATTCTTGCAGGTGCTGGCTCTGGCAAAACAAAAGTGCTGACTACGAGAGTAACTCATTTAATTCAAAGTAAAAAATGTTTCAGCAATCAAATACTCTGCGTAACCTTTACCAATAAAGCAGCAAACGAAATGAGGGAAAGAGTTCAGGGTTTGGTGGTGGGTAATGCTAATTCAGTACCATGGCTTGGAACTTTTCACTCTATTAGTAACAAAATTCTTAGAAAACATGCAGAAGCCGTTGGGTTAAAGCCAAGTTTTACTATTTTAGATACTCTGGACCAATTAAAACTAATTAAAAATATTTTAGCTGCAGAAAATATTGATATCAAAAAGAACCCTCCCAAACTCATTGCTCACTTGATTGATCACTGGAAGAATAAAGGCCTTACTCCTTCTGAAATAAAAGCTACTCCATCAGACTACTCTAAAATTAATGCTTTAAAAATTTACAGGATTTATCAAGAACGTCTTAAGATGATGAACTGTGTTGATTTTGGAGATCTTATTCTACACTGCGTTACTATTTTTAAAAATTTTAAAGAAATACGTGATTCCTTTAAAAGAAACTTTAAATACATTCTGGTTGATGAGTTTCAAGATACCAATTTTATACAGAACCTATGGCTTAATTATATAACTGGAGATACTAAAAATATTTGTGTGGTGGGGGATGATGATCAATCCATTTACAGCTGGAGGGGTGCGGAAGTTAAAAATATATTAGATTTTGAAAAAAACTATTCCAATACTAAAACAATTAAGCTTGAACAGAACTATAGATCAACTAAAAATATTCTAAACACTGCCTCCTCTTTAATATCCAACAATGATGATAGACTAGGAAAGAAAATCTGGTCTGATTTTAACGATGGTGAAAAAGTATGGATTAATTCCTATAGTGATGGTCGTGATGAGGCAAGTGGTACTTCTGATATAATTGAAAAAGAACTTACAAAACAATTTTCACTAAATAATATTTCTATTTTAGTCAGGGCATCTTTTCAAACTAGAGAATTTGAAGAAAGGTTTATTAGAATAGGACTTCCCTATCGTGTCATTGGTGGAGTAAAATTTTATGAAAGAGCGGAAATTAAAGACGCACTTTGCTATCTCAGACTAATTCATCAAAAAAATGATGATTTGGCTTTTGAGAGAATTGTAAATACACCGAAAAGATCCATTGGAGATACTACCTTAAAAAAAATTCATGAATTTTCTAGAAATTCTAATAAAAATCTTTTTGATACTTCAGTTTCTCTTTTGGATGGGGATGAGTTAAAGCCCAAGACTAAAGAAAGCCTAAAGCTATTAATAAACAAATTAAACCAGTGGACAAAACTTTCTGAAAAATTGGATCATGTAGAGTTGCTAGAAAGAGTTTTGGATGAATCTGGTTATACTAAAATGCTGATTGATGAAAAAAGCCCCGAGGCTGAAGCAAGATTAGAAAATTTAAAAGAATTAAGATCTTCTATGAAAAACTATTCTAATCTCATAGAATTTTTAGAAAATATTTCACTACAAACTGCTATCGATGAGGAGTGGGATGGAGAAAAAATAAACCTTATGACAATTCATGCTGCAAAAGGTTTGGAATTTGAATGTATTTTCTTGCCAGGCTGGGAGGAAGGTATGTTTCCACATCAAAAGTCTATTGAAGAAAAGGGAGATGTGGCAGTTCAAGAAGAAAGAAGGTTGGCTTATGTTGCAATAACTAGGGCCAAACAAAGATTATTCATTTCCTTTGCCAGTAATAGAAAATTTTTTGGAAACAAAAATGATAATAATGACTGGATGCCATCTATGCCCTCCAGATTTATTGATGAGTTAGATAAAAAATATTTAAAAATAAATGAAATTGCAGAAGATCCTCATCAAGATTTTGAATTTAGCCAAGATTCTGATTTTTCAACAACACCCAAAAGTCCTGGCTGGGATCGGTATACAAAAGCTAAGGAAAAAACCAAAACTATTAACTACACTAATAATTTAACAGATTTTAAAATAGGCCAAAGCGTTCATCACGAAACATTTGGAAATGGGAAAATTATTCACATAGATGGAAATAAATTATTAATAAACTTTAAAGACTCTGGAGAAAAAAAAGTAATTGATAAATACTTAAAAAAAATTGAAAATGAATAATCTGAATAAGCTTAAAAACCTATTGATCAAAAAAAATATTGATGCCTATCTAGTTCCTAAAAATGATTGTTTTTTTAATGAGTTTATAAAAACTAGTAATGACAGATTAAGATATGTTAGCAATTTTACTGGGTCTGCAGGAACCGCCCTTATTTTCAAAAAAAAAAATTATCTTTTTGTAGATGGAAGATACACTCTTCAGGCAAAGCAGGAGAGTGGTCGTCTTTTCAATATTGTAGATATAAGTAAAGTAAATATCTTAAACTTTCTTAAAAAAAATCATGCTAATATCAAAATAGGCTTCGATCCAAACCTTTTTAAATTTCAAGTAATTAAAAATATTCTGAAAGAAAAAATAAATTTAGTTTCTATTGAAAAAAATTTAATTGATCGGGTCTGGAAGGCTAAAAAAAAAGAAATTTACAAAAATGCTTTCATCCTTGAAAATCAATATTCCGGCATAAGCCACATAAACAAAATTAAAAATCTTAAAAACTTACTAGATATAAATGAAAAGAACTCTTTTTTTATTTCCTCTAATGAAAATGTGTGTTGGCTTTTAAATATTCGAGGTGAGGATTCTTTTTATTCACCTCTTCTGAATGCATTTGCATTAATTCAGCAAAATAAAATTACAGTTTTTTGCAATTTAAAAAAAGTAAGGAATAAATTAATTAAGAGTTTCAAAAAAGACGTTCAATTTTCTGACATAAAATCATTGAAAGAAAGGTTAATGAAAACTAAAATTTTATCAGTTAAGATTGACCCCACTATAACTTCTTATGGATTAATCAAATTTTTACAATCCAGCAAGATTAAATGTAAATTTATTCAAGATCCTATTTTTCATCTAAAATCTAAAAAAAATAAAATTGAAATACAAAATCTAAAAATTGCACATATGTTTGATGGGGTGGCATTAGTAAAATTGTTTTTTTGGATAAATCAATTTAAAAACAAAAAAGAAATAAATGAAATTAGCTCTCAGAAACAACTTGAAAATTTTAGAAAAGAAAATTCTTTTTATTTGGGACCAAGCTTTCCTCCAATTTCAGGTTTTAATAAAAATGCTGCAATTATCCATTACAATGCAACTAACAAAACAAACCTATCGTTAACAGGAACTGGAATTTACCTTCTAGATACAGGTGGGCAATACCCGTGGGGAACTACTGATGTGACGAGAACAATTTCGTTAGGAAAACCAAACTTATATAAAAAAAATATCTACACGAGAGTATTAAAAGGACATTTAGCATTAAAAAATTTTCAATTAAAAGATGACACCACTGGTGCGCAGCTTGATCGAGCTGCTAGAAAATATTTAAAGCAGATAGGATTAGATTACCCACACAGTACTGGTCATGGTGTTGGCTATTATCTCAACGTACATGAAAATCCTCCATCCATATCTAAGAAGAGCATGGATAGATTTGCTGTGGGTCAAGTTGTGTCTAATGAGCCTGGATACTACCTGGAAAGACAGTTTGGAATGAGGATTGAAAATTTGATTTATGTTAACAAAATAAAAAAACAATTATTATTTGAAGATTTAACTTTAGTTCCATATGATAAAAATTTAATTAATAAAAAGTTACTTTCCAAAGTAGAGATTGGGTATTTGAACACTTATCACAAAGAAGTATTTGAAAAACTTAATTCTTTTTTAAACTTAAATGAATTAATTTTTTTAAAAAAAATATGCTCACCTCTTTAGTAGCTCATACCATTTTTTTTCAGAAATAATTTCTACCTGGAGATCTTTTGCTTTTTGTACTTTATTATTAGTGGGTTTGGAGTCTCCTATTACTAAATAATTTAGCTTTTTACTTATACTTCCCAATACCTTACCACCTTGAGATTCAGCTAAAGTCTTTGCCTCAGATCTACTCATTTTGGAAAAACCACCTGTGAACATTAAAGTTTTATTTGTAAATATCCCTGATGTTATATTTTCAAAATTACTTATTTGTAAACAGTCAATTAAGTTATTAATTACTTTTATGTTTTTTTTATTAGAAAAAAAACTTTCAAGAGCTTTAATTTGCGTTTCTCCTATCCCGTCAATCTCAATTAGATTGTTTAGCTCTGCTTTTATTAAAATTGGATCAAATAGTTTTTTAAATTTTGTAATATCTTTAAAGTAGCTGGCTAAAATTTTAGCATTTTCTTGTCCTATGTGCCGAATTCCAATTGCATATATAAATTTTGCTAGACTTAACTTTTTACTCTTTTCTATTGATTTAATAAGATTGTTGCACGATAGTTCTCCCCAACCCTCTAATTCTTTAACAATTTTATAGTCTAGTTTAAAAATATCCGAGGGGACTTTAATTAATTTTAAATTCCAAAAATTATCTACTACCTTTTTTCCAAAACCGTCAATATTGAGAGCATCTTTGGAAATAAGATGTTTTAGTTTTTCTTTGGCCATGTAAGAACATTCGTAGCCGATATCAGGACACCTTCTTACTGCATCTGTTTTTTTGCTAATCTCGTTATACTCTTTGATTGTATCGTTACCGCATGGGCATTTTCCTGGAAAATTATAAGCTTCCGTTTTCTTTCCTCGCTTAGATAAGTCAACATAAACTACCTGAGGAATAACATCGCCTGCTCTTTGAATACAAACAGTGTCGCCAATTCGTATATCTTTTCTAATAATCTCATCCTCATTATGCAAAGTTGTATTAGAAACCATAACACCTCCCACATTAATGGGGTCTACTTTAGCAACAGGAGTCAAGGCTCCTGTTCTTCCAACTTGAATTTCAATATCATTGATTTTAGTAAAGGCTTTTTCTGCAGAAAATTTATGAGCAATAGCCCATCTCGGACTATTAGATAAGTTTCCCAGTCTTTTCTGCAACTCAAAATCATTAATTTTATAAACAATTCCATCAATATCATAATCAAGACTTGATCTTAATTTCTCAAGATCATTGTAATTTATTTCTAGCTCTTTAATATTTTTAATAATTTTAGATAAGGAGTTGGTTTTAAAGTTAGAATGTTTCAAAAATTCCAAAAATTCATATTGAGATTGAAAATATGAGTAATTTGATTGAATTGTAGAATATGCGAAAAATTTCAAAGGAATAGCTGCAGTTTTTCTAAAATCTTTTTGTCTTAAAGATCCTCCCGCTGCATTTCTAGGATTGGCAAAATTATTTTCAATCTTTTTAAAGTCTTTTTTTCCTATGTATACCTCCCCACGTATTTCCATCAGTTTGGGAAATTTTTTATAAGTAATTTTTTTTGGAATATCTGAAATGGTCATTAAATTTTCAGTTATTTCCTCCCCATACTCTCCATCACCTCTGGAAAGTCCCTGAACTAAAACACCATTTTGATATAATAACGAAGCTGAAATTCCATCGATTTTAGGCTCGGCAATTAAAGTAATGTTTTGGGTTGTCTCATAATTTAGATAATTTTTAATTTTTTTATAAAAATTATTCATATCATCTATATTAAATGCATTACCTAAAGAAAGCATTTTTTCCGTATGCTTAACTTTTGAAAATTTTTTTGATGGAGCAAATCCTACCTTGTTACTGACCAAATTATATTGGTCGTGTTTTTTTTCAAACTCCAATAGTCTCTTTTTAATTTCATCGTATTTTGAATCTGTTATTTTTGGAGAGTCAGAATTGTAATAAGCTTGGTCATACTTATTTAATAGTTTTAATTTTTTTTTGTAATCATCCTCACTGCTAATCATAAAATCTTATTGCAATTTTATTATTTTTTTTAATTTTTCTTTTAAACTTATTTTTTGCATTTCTTTTTCAATGGGAAGATTTTTATTTTCAACAATGTTGTAAGATTTTTTATACCAATCGCTATCATTATAATTGTATCCCAAAATTGAAGCATATTTTCTAGCGGCAGGAGTATTACCAAGCTTATAATGAATTTCTACTAGTCTGTGCAAAGCCTCCTCTATGTAAACAGTGGTTTGATAATATTTTACTACGTTATTTAATCTTACTAGCGCCGGACCCCATTTTGCTCTTTTCATATAATATCTAGCTACGTACATTTCTTTGCCTGCGAGCTGATCTTGTATTAAATCTAATTTAAATTTTGAATCTTCTGCATATTTAGATGCAGGATAGTTTGAAATAATTTTTTTAAATTGTCTTTCTGCTAACAGTGTACTCTCTTGCGATAAGGCAATGATATTTATTTGTTCAAAAAGGCACATGGCCATTAAATATTCAACATAATCAATATTCTTATTTCCAGCAAAGCGAGTTTTGAATTTTTTTAATATCTCCAAAGACTCTACATATCTGGATGAATTATAATAAATATACCCTCTCATTAGTAGTGATTTAGATGCCCACTGTGCATTAAAAGAATAATTTTTTTCAATCTCCTCAAAAAGCTTTACTGCGTCTTTATAGTTTTGATCTTCAAAATTCTGATATGCCAGTGCATACAATCTCTCTAAAGGAATAATTTTTTTAGGCTCAGCAAAGATAGTCTTTTCTTTTGATGAGCAGCTATACAAAAAAATTAAGCTGACAATTAAAAAGTACTTATAAAAAAAATTTTGAAACATAATAAGATTAAGAGTAATCTGCAATTTATACTAAATTCTACTTCTAGACTACTACTTGAATTCCTTGGGAATTAAATGATTTTTCTTTAAAATTTGCTGATAAGTCTGTGTTTTCAATTGTATAGTTTTTTTTATCTTTAAATATTTTTTTCAATAAATTTCCTGTTAGTTCATGGCCGCCCTGACTGCAGGTTACTTTTCCATTAATAAAATAGTTTGATAAATATAAATCCCCAAGACAATCTAACGTTTTGTGCTTCACAAATTCATTTTCGCATCTAAGCCCACCCTGATTTAAAATTTTATTTCCAGATATTATAATAGCGTTATCTAGAGAGCCTCCCTTCGCCAAGCCCATTGCAAAAATTTTTTCTAAGTCTTCCTGATGGCAAAAAGTTCTGGAATGGGCAATATCTAGAACATTTTTTCTAACATCCTTGGAACTAAAATTTTGCTTTTTAATAAACTGATCTTTGTATTCGAGTGTATAATCTATTTCTAAAGAACTGGTTTGAGAAGGTTCATACCTAATGAATCTATCTTTATCACCTACTTCAAAAGTTTTTTTTATAATTAAATGAGAGACTTTACTCTTTTGATTCAAGAGACCGTTATTTAAAATTTCATCAATAAAAATTTTTGAACTTCCATCCATTATTGGAATTTCTGGTCCATTTATTTCAATTAACAAATTGGTAATTCCTAGCGCATAAAATGAAAACATTAAATGTTCAATAGTTCTGACACTTGCTCCATATTTATTAGAAATTTTTGTACATAGACTGGCTGGAACAATATTTTTCCAGCACGCTTTGATGACTGAATTTTTTTTAAGATCTGTTCTTAAGAATATAATTCCGGTATTTTCCTCACTTGGAATAAGAGCAATTTTAACTAAAGCACCTGAGTGTAAAGCAATTCCCTCTAATACTAATTTTTTTTTTATTGTTTTTTGCTGTAGGTTCACAAAGGACTAATATGTTTAAAAAAATATAAGATCGATTCAAGAAATATTACAGTTCAAATCTACTGATTGTTAATTTAAAAATGAATATATTTTTTCAAAAAAACCTTCTTTTTTTTTAGAAAAAAAAGGAATTTCCTTGGAATATGGGTTAATAATCAAATTAATTACGGATATACATACGTCAAAATTATCTAAGATGTCTTTCTTAATTTTAGGTTGAAATTTTTCAATTGAAAGACTTTTGCAATGCAATTTTTCCTTAAGAACAGTTTGAAATCCATTTATTTTGGATCCTTCACCCGTAATTAAAATTTTATTAAAATTTATATTTTTGGATCTTAAAAATATTAAATCTTTATTAATGAAATCAATAATCTCTTCAACCCTCGCATTCACAACTCTATTTAAAATATTATTAGAGATTTTTTTATATGACTTGAATCCAGATTCTTCCGTTTCAATAAATTCTTGTATTTTATCACTATTTACAATCAAGCAAGAACTATGATCTTTTTTTAAGTTTTCAGAAATTTCAAAACTTAGATTTAATGCTTTTGATATATCATTTGTAATATGCCAAGAACCTACTGGAATAGAGAAGGAGTAAATGAAACTATCATTCCTAAAAATACTCACAGATGTTTTTTCATGCCCAAAATCTATAGTCATGCTCATATCTGCAAGCGGATTGTCTGTATAGGATAATAAAGCTAATGCGTATGGTGCGTAGATAATTTTTTCAGATTTTAGGTAAGTTTTGGAAATGACTTTTTCAAAATTTTTTATAGTATTGGTTTTTGAATAGATAATACTCATTTCGTTTTCCAAGGTATCTGCAATCATTCCTGTGGGATTTTCGCATACAACATCTTTATCTATTTTTGAATTGAGATTAAAAAGATGCAAAATATTACAATTCTTATTTTGATCTTTAAAAAGAGCTACACCACTATTAATCAAAAACTGTATATCTTTTTCATGGTCCACCTCATAACCACCAATATTTTTTGATTGGCAAAAATTTACAAAAGAACTATTTAAGGGGCTCGGACATACATAAATATTTTTTATTTTTATTTTAATATCATCTTCGGCTTTGCCTATAATGTTTTTTATAGATTCTGAAAGTTGACTTAAATCAGAAATCGAACCTTTTTTTATTCCATTGGTATAGGAAATGGATTTTGATAAAATCTCAAATTTAAAATTATGTATTTTAAATATTATAAATTTTAACTGGTAGGAACCAATGTCTAGAACGCCGATGGGTTCAAAATTACTATTCATTAGCTAAAACAACTCTTCCATCATATCTAAGATCAATTATTTTTGCTGTCTGGTTATTTAGAATAAAATTAAGGTACTTTAATTGCTTATTCAAATTGTGATTACCCAGCTTAATTAATTGACCGTCTTTTAAAACAACATCCCATCTACCATCATAAATATAATTAATTACTTTAATTTTTGAAAAAAAAACATCCTCATTTATAATTTTTAAAAAAAATGTTTTAAAATCCTTCATATTTTTCATATTTTTAACTTCAATCAAATTTTCAAGGTTTGCATTTTTATCGATTAACGAATTTTTAAAATTGTCATTAATTAAATAAATTAATTTATTTTTTTTGAAATACGCAATTGCGGAATATTCCAAGACAGATATTTGCAAGGTATTGGGAAACTTTTTAGTAAACATTACAGTTTTAACCCAAACATTCTTATTAAATAGATTTTTGGCTTGTTTTTTATTTATCCAAAGTAAACTTTTATTTTTCAATAAATTATTTACCTTGGACTTTGTGCTTTCCATTAAAAAAAATGTTTTGTTGTATTCAATAACTTTTATAGGAAAAAAAATATTAATAAAATTTGAGCTTGCTAAATTAAATGTAGTTAACACTATAAAAAGGAATGAGATTCCTATCCATTTGTATTTTTTATCTATCTGTTGAAGCATCTAAAACCATCCACTTAATTAACTTTACAAAAGCTATTCCAGAATAGTCTGCAATTTCTGGAACTAATGACAAGGGGGTCATTCCTGGCTGGGTATTAGTTTCTAATATGTAAATTTCATTATCTCTGGTCACTCTAAAGTCAGATCTTGTGACACCTCTACATGATAGACACTTATGAGCCCTAAATGCTATTTGCAAAACCTTATTGTAAATTTTTTTTTCTAAATTTGCAGGCATGATATGCTTAGTTTTAGCATTACGACTGTATTTTGCATTGTAATCATAAAAATTTCTGGAAGGTTTTATTTCTATTGCTCCCAATACTTTGCTACCCATAACCGCAGCCTGCACTTCTTTACCTTCTATAAACTCCTCCTGAAGTAGCTTGCCATACTTTTTTAAATACATTTTAATTTTTAATTTATTAAGTGAGCTTAAATTTTTGCAAATAACAACTCCTACGCTAGAGCCTTCGTTAATAGGTTTTAAAACAAACTTTTTTTTAGAAATAATATTATTAAGATCTGATATTTTTTTAATCACCTTAAATTCTGGTGTTTTTATTTTAGCTTTTATAAATTTCTTTTTAGATTTTAGCTTATCCATTGCTATAGCGGAAGATTTTACACCTGAATGTGTGTAAGGAATTTTTTGTCTTTCTAATAGAGACTGAATAGTTCCATCCTCTCCAAACTGTCCATGCAATGCATTAAAGGCTAGGTCACAGCTATATTGTGAAAAATTTTTAGATTCAATTTTTGGGTCAACCTTTATGACTTCATACCCTAGTTTCCTTAGGGCCAAATATACTGCCCTTCCAGTTGATAAGCTAACCTTTCTTTCTTTGGACGGCCCACCTAGCAGTAAAAGAATTTTTTTTTTACTCATATAATTTTAATCTCTAGCTCTAAATCGATTCCGTAATTTTTTTTTATTTTTTTCTGTGTTTCGCTAATTAATTTTTCAATATCAGAAGATAAAGCAAGATTGCTGTTATCTATAAAATTACAATGATGAGATGAAAATTTAGCATTTCCATAAGACAACTTATCACAGCCAGCTTCCCTGATTAACTCCCAAGCTTTTTTAGAACTACCAATTGGATTCTTAAAAGTACTGCCTCCAGTTCTAATTCCAGAGGGCTGATTCTCATTTTTCTTTTTTTTTAACAAATTAATTTTATTTTCAATTACTGATGATTGAATCTTTTTAGTTTTTTTAAATAAAACTTCTATAATTATATAGCTATTAATCAATTCAGTTTTTCGATAATCAAACCCAATATTCTTACGTGTTATTATTTTCTCTTCTCCGGACAAATCAATGACGGATATTTGGCTAACTATATCTGACATTTCACTACCAAAGCATCCGGCATTCATAGACACCCCCCCTCCAACCGTACCTGGAATTGATGATAAAAATTCAAAATTTGCATATTCATTATTCTTGGCAAACTCCGAAACTCTTGACTTTAATGCGCCAGCTCCAACGACAATTTGTGAATTAATTTCTTCTATTTTGCAGAATTCTTTACCAAGCTTAATCACCACACCATTAAAATCAGAATCTTTGAATAAAATATTTGACCCAGAGCCTATAACAATGAAATTTTTAAAATTAATATTTTTTAAAAATAAAATTAACTCTTCTTTGTTGTTCGGTTGAAAGAATATATTTGCACAACCACCAATTCCAAACCATGAGTTTTTATTTAATAAATAGTTATTTTTAATACGATCTTTTAATTTATCAGTTATTTTGTCATTATTAATTTTTTGCATTTTTTATTTTCTTTGAGATAGATCTGATCCATTGACTGACGCTTCCTGCACCCATCGCAATAACGACTTCTTTACTGGAGTGATTTTTTTGTAAAAAAATCTCAAGGTTCTTTTCATCCTTTGCAATAACAACTTCTGTGTTAGAATTTTTAACAATTTTTTTTCCAAACTTCTCAAGGTCAAAATTAATGATTTTTTCTCCAGCGGCATAAACAGGGCACAAAACCACCAAATCAGAATCTAAAAAACAATTTGAAAATTCACTATAAAGAGATTGTACTCTCGAAAATCTGTGTGGTTGGAATACGGAAACAATCTTATGTTTATTGAAGTTTTTTTTACAAGCATTTAAAACGGCTGCTATTTCAGTTGGATGATGAGCGTAATCATCAAAAATTATTCTATTTTTTTTTTCATATAACTTTGTAAGTCTTCTTTGAACACCTAAAAAATTTTCAAGAGTTTTTTTAATTTTTTCAACAGAAATACCGAGGGTAATAGAAACTATGATTGCAGCCGTTGCATTTAAAACATTATGCTGCCCCATTAAATTTAAAGTAACATTCTTAATAGTAAATTTTTTTTTGAGATTTACCTTTAAATCAAAATAAATTTTCATATTTTTATAGACCAGGTTTGTCGGAATAAAATCTGCCTTACTGTTAAAACCATAAGTTAAAAAATTTTGTTTAGTTGATTTTTTTATTAATTTTGTAATTGATGGATCATCCAAGCAGACAACATTCTTACCAAAAAGGGGGGTCTTGTCTAAAAACAAAGCGAATTGATTGGTCAGATTGCTAAAGCTTTTGTAATAATCCATATGTTCATGATCTATATTACTTACTACTGCAATCGTATTGCTAAACTTTAAAAAACTTCCATCTGATTCATCGGCTTCTATAACGGACCAATCCCCATCGCCCAATCTTGCATTGGTCTTTAGCGAATTAATAATACCACCATTTACTATGGTTGGCTTAAAATTTGCGTCTTTTAAAATAGTAGATACCAAAGAAGTGATGGTTGTTTTTCCATGCGATCCCGAAATTACTATGTTCTTTTTTAAAGAAATAATATGCGCAAGCATATCTGCTCTTCGAATAATCAGTATCTTTTTTTTAATAGCTGCTTGAAATTCACTATTGCTTTTATTTATAGCAGTTGAAATGACAACTATCTTTGCATTTTTTATATTTTGTGACTTGTGATTATTAAATATTTTAATTTTATTTTTTTTTAAAAAATCTAAACTTTTGCTTTTTAAAGATATATCGCTACCTTGGACATCATATCCCATTTTTTTTAAAATTAATGCGATACCACTCATGCCAATTCCACCAATTCCTATTAAATGAATCTTATCTTTTTTATTAATACTTAATTCCATAATTAGAAATATTCTTTAATTTCATTTTCAAAATTAATTAATACATTTTCCTTGCTGGCAGTCTTCATATTCTCAAATTTTATTTTTAACTGTTCTCTATCGTTAGCTACAATATCAATAATCATTTTTTGAAATTTCTGAATATTAAAAAACTTTTGCTCTAGCAGCCAGCAAAAACCCTTTTCCTCAAAATATTTAGCGTTGTAATACTGGTGATTATCTAAAGAAGTTGGCAGTGGTATAGCTATAAATGGAAGATTTAATGAAACCATCTCGCAGATGGCTGACGAACCAGACCTTGTAATTGCAATATCAGCTTCCAGCATTAATTGAGCTATATTTGCTTTAAAATCAAACAATTCGCAATTAACAGAATTGCCATATGCAAGTTTTAATTTATCAATTTGATCTTTTTTACACTGATGAAATATTTTTATTTTAAAAAAATTCTTATCTAATTCTGACAATAATTTTGCAAAATCTTCCCCAAAAAATTCTGCTGCCTGGCTTCCTCCAAGTATTAAAATTGTAAATAAATTATTTTTTTCTATTTTGATAGCATTTCTATTAAAAGAAGTTCTTATAAGCTGCCCTACATGACGTGCTTTTGATTGATATTTGTTCTGAAGCTTATTCAGGATATCGAAACCTAAAAGCAATTTTCTAGCAAGAGGATAAAAAAATTTATTAGTCCTACCTAAAATTGTATTTGTTTCGTAGGTAAGTATATTAATTTTTAAAATATAGCCTGCCATTAATATTGGAAATGAGGCATACCCTCCTGAACCAATAATTACTTTGGGTTTACTTTTGATTAAAAAAAACAATGAATGAAAAGTGGAGATAAATAGTTGAAATATAGAAATAATTTTAAATAAACCTTTTTGATTAAAAGGACTGTTAATATTAAAAATTTTAATTTTGTGTTTTACATCATCAGTAAAATATTTTTCTCCTCTCTGATCGGTTACAAAACTTACATCATAATTTTTTGATATTAAATAATCATATAAAGCAATCATTGGAAAAATATGCCCCCCCGTTCCACCGGTAGACAAGACGATTTTCTTGCTCATACTTGCTCATCCTTGCTGAGAAGAAGAGCAAGTCCCAATGCAATAGAAGATCCCATAATTGATGAGCCTCCATAGCTTATAAATGGAAAAGGCATACCTGTTGATGGCAGAATGTTAATAGTAACTCCTAGATTAACAAAAGATTGCAACGCCAACAAAGATGAAATTCCAATTAGTGAAAGTTTTAAAAAATTATTAGAAGAATTGTTAGCTAGTGCAAATATTCTTATAACCAGAAACATAGTTATAGAAATAATCAATAGAACAATTATAATTCCATATTCTTCAGCTATAACAGACATAACATAATCTGTATGCGCTTCCGGCACACTTTCTTTTAAGACCCCCTCTCCTATACCTCTACCAAAAAACCCTCCAGAGATTATCGCATTCAAGGCTTGTTCTGATTGATAAGACACTTCTGCTTCACCTACCCAACTTACAACCCTATCAAATATATAAAAAAATTTATCTTTAAAAAAAAATAATATTGAAATCATTGCTACAGCTACAATTGCACCAATTGAAGAAATAAATAAAAAACTAATTCCAGAAGTAAAAACTACAATCATCCAAATGGTTATTATTAATAAACTTTGACTATAATCAGGCTGTATCAGCAAAAGGGCTACTAAAAAGAAAACAAAAGGGAATGTTAAGAAAAACCTTACATTTAATGAGTATTTTGAGGAGGATAAAATTAATGAAAGAGCTAATATTAAAAATGGCTTAACAAACTCTACAGGCTGAATTCGAAAAAAAAATAAATTCAACCATCTTTTGGAGCCCTTAACCTCAACGCCAAAAAAATAAACAAAAATTAATAAAAGAACAAAAAAAATAAATCCAGCTATTCCATATAATCTTATTTTATCTTTATTAACAAAAGAAAAAAAAATTAAAATAGAAAGTCCAACAAATGAAAAAAAGATATGCTTATAAAATAAAAAATATCGACTATCGTACAATTTTTCAGAAGCAATTGTAGAGGTGGAAAGAAAATTAAAAAGATTACCTCCTACGAGCAATACCAATCCAAGAAAAAGTAAGGTCTTGTCTATACTTCTCCACCATTGAGCCAATACTCCGCTATCATGTCGATTAAACATTTTTTATTTTTTTTACTGTTTGTTTAAATAAGTTTCCACGATCTTCAAAGTTTCTGAATTGGTCAAAAGAAGCTGCGGCTGGGCTTAACAATATAGTGCTATTTTGAAAATTATTTTTCTTTGCATCTTTGAATGCACTGTGAATAGCAACTACTAGTGTTTTGCAAACAAGATATTTTTTTTTCATATTTAGGCTCTGTTTAAATAGGGATATGTTTTTTCCAATAAGATATGTTCCAACAATTTTTTTTTTGGTGACAATATCAATTTTTGCTTTATCATTTTTTTTAGTGAGTCCACCTGCAATCCAATAAATATTTTGGTAATGCTTTAAAGAAAAATTTGCAGAATCAAAATTGGTTGCCTTAGAATCATTAATAAAAGAAATGTTTTTAATTTTTTTTATTAGTTCTTGTCTATGGGGTAGCGGGATGAAAGAGTTAAACCTTTTAATTATTAATCTATTTGAAATTTTTAAAAATTTCAGTATTGCAAAAACTATACTTACACTAGGTAAAAAATTTTCTTTTAATAAAAATTTATTTTGAATATTAGAAATTTTTATATTAGAGATTTTTCTTACTTTTTTTTTTGGTTGAATTCGATTATTATAAGAGAAATTTTTATTAACAAAGCCTTTACCGCCAGGTAATAAGTGGTCAAATATTTTTAATTTAATATTAATATAATTTGAAAAGGTTTTGTGCCTCTCAAGATGATCTGGTGAAATATTTAGTACTGCGCAAGCATGAAATTTTAAAAATTTAGAATACTCAATTTGATAGGAGGACAATTCAAGAATATATATGTTCTTAATTGATTTTGAATTATAGCTTAATACAGGCTTTCCATAATTGCCTAGCAAAAAAGTATTTTTATTTTTTCCTTTGATGACGTGGTACAGAAGCTTACAAAAAGTTGATTTTCCATTTGTTCCTGTGATTGCGATAATTTTATTTTTATTCGTATCAATTGAGTTAATAAAAATGTCAACATCTGTAATTATTTTACCAAAATTTTTAATAAAAAATGAACTACGTGAATGCTGGTAAATATCAATCCCGGGACTCATTACTATAAAATCAAAAGAATCTTTAAAATATTTGCTATTAAGGTTGATATTCGTTATTTTTTTTAATTCATTGCGATGAACTACATTGTCATCCCACACGGATAAATCTTTAACTTTCTTTTGTAATTTTCTAATTGTGGCTTGGCCAGAAATTCCAATTCCAAAAACAAGTATTTTTTTATTTTTTAAACTACTAATAGAAACCATTATCTTAGTTTTAAACTAGATAGGGCTATCAAAACTAAAATTACAGAAATAATCCAAAAACGTATAACTATAGTAGATTCCTCCCAGCCTTTTTTTTCAAAGTGATGGTGCAAAGGTGCCATTCTAAAAACTCTCTTTCTAAACAATTTGAAAGATATCACTTGTATTATCACTGACGATGCCTCTAAAACAAAAAGTCCTCCGGCTATTAGCAATGCTATCTCATGTTTTGAAATTAAACTAACTGTTCCCAAAAAAGCGCCTAATGCAAGAGAACCAGTATCGCCCATAAAAATTTTTGCTGGCGGGGCGTTGAACCACAAAAAGCCTAAACTTGCCCCAACAATTGATCCTAATACCACACAAACTTCTGCTGTATTTTTTATATACGTTAATTTTAAATAATCAGAAAAAATAACATTTCCAACAAGATAAGTAATAAGAATAAAGGTTAATGAAACTAGAATCACAGGTACTGTCGCCAGACCATCAAGGCCATCTGTCAGATTAACAGCATTGGAAGAGCCTACTATTACTATGACACCAAAGAAAATATAAAAAATACCAAGATCAAAAACTAAATCTTTGTAAAAAGGTAGGTGCAATATATCTCTTATATCTTCAGCGGTAGAGATATTGATTAGATAAACAATCATTAAGCCAAAAATAATTTGCAATAAGAATTTGTACATCGCCTTAATACCTTTTGAATTTTCTTTTTTAATTTTTAGATAATCGTCAAAAAAACCAATTAATGAAAAGCTTAAAATTGAAAAAAGACAGATAAGAACGTAGATATTTTTTATATCAGCCCATAGAACAGAGCTTAATATTGCAGCAAAAATAATCAAAACACCTCCGAATGTGGGTGTGCCTGCTTTTTTTATAATGTGTGAGATTGGACCATCATTTCTAATGGGCTGATCAAAATGCTTTGAAGATTTTAGATAATTAATAAATGGTCCACCCAGAATAAGAACCAGGCTTAATGAGGTAAATATAGCAACACCGGTTCTAAATGTAATATATTTAAAAACATTTAGGAAACTATAGTCGACGGATAGATAAGAAAAAAAATAATTTAACATAGTTTTAAATTTGCTGATTTACTAATTTATTTAATCCAATTCCATTAGATCCTTTTATCAAAAAAATAGATTTTTCATTTGCTATTTTTAAGAATAAGCTTTTAAAATGCACAATATTTTTAGAAATGAAACATGTTTTAGTTTTTTTAAGCTGATTATGTATGTGAACTACTTCCTTACCTACTAAATAAATCTCATCAATTTCAGCATTATTTAAAATCTTTGCTACTTCAAGATGATAAAATTTAGATTTCTGACCCAATTCAAGCATATCACCAATTATTGCTATTTTTTTCTTTTTGTGGGAATTGAATAAAGAAAAATTTTCAATAGCATTCTTCATCGAAATTGGATTGGCATTATAACTCTCGTCAATAATGTGAACTTTTTTTCCTTTAATTATTTTAATAATTTTATTTCCTCTACCAGATGGTAATAAAAAAAAATTAGCTCTTTTTTTAATTTTTTTCAAACTACAATTAAAATATGAACAAACACATAAAGTGGCTAAAAAATTTACAACGAAACTATCGTTAATAATGTTAGTTTGAATTGTTATTTTTTTTTGAAAAACTTTTACTGTTATTTGATAACTATTTTTTTTTTTAACTATCTTCACTAATTGAACATTAGCTTTTTTTGATTTAGAAAATGTTATAATTTTTAATTTTTTATTATTAGCAATTTTAAAAAGTGTATTGAAATAAAAATCATCTTTATTTAAAACAATGTATCCATTTTCTTGGATATGATTCATAATTTCTGCTTTTGCCAAGCAAACTGCTTTCAAGTTTTTAAAATTTTTTAAATGAGCTGGACCAATGTTGGTAATAACTCCAATGTCTGGTCTTAATATCTGAGATAATTTATCAATTTCTCCTGAACTGCTCATACCTAGTTCAAAAATATTAAATTGACTATTTTTAGGAGTATTAGAAAGAGAAAGTGGTAACCCAAAGTGATTATTAAAAGATTTTGGAGAACTGAAAGTTTTCCCATATTGCTCTAGAAAAAAAGATAGCATGTATTTTAAAGTTGTTTTTCCAAAACTTCCTGTAACACCCACAAACTTACCTTGTGATGTTAGCCTTTGATATTTTGCAAAATTTTCTAGAAATCTGATTGGTGATCGTACCTTAATAAATTTATGTAAATTATTTTTAGGTACTTTAAAATTATTTTTTACAACAATGACTTTGGATCCTTTTTTTATTACTTCTTTTACAAAATAATGGCCATCCGTATTTTTTCCCTTAATCGCAAAAAAAATAGACTTGGCAGTTACATCCTTGCTATTAATAGTGACGTTATTTATATTTATTTTTTTATTAAGAATTTCTTTATTAAAAATTTTTTGAAGATCTGTACTGTTAATATTCATTTATTTTAAGTATCTTGTTACACAATGATGGTCGGAAAAAGCTATTTTTTTGTTCTTAATTAACTGAAACTCCTCGTGTCCTTTTCCAGCTATTAATAAGATTTCTTCATTTAGCTTAGAGATAGAGCTCTTAATTGCTTGCTTTCTAGATGGAACTACAATTGCGTTGGGGCACCCTGCTTTAATTTGCATTCTTATTTTTCTTGCATTTTCATACCTGGGATTATCATTGGTTATATATATTTTGTTACATAATTTGTATGCAATTTTTCCCATTGCTTTTCTTTTTTGATGATCTCTGTCCCCACCGCAACCAAAGACAATATTTATTTTTTTGTTAAAAAATTTTTGAATTTCAATAATTGTTTTTTCTAAGGCATCTGGTGTGTGTGCATAATCAATAATAACGGTTTTGTTTTTTTTTTTAAATAACTGCAATCTACCCGGAGGATTGTCAATTCTAGAGCATATTCTAAATATTTTTTCAAAACTAATACCAGATGAATAGCAAGCAAGTGTGGCAGCTAAAAAATTTTCAATTTGAAAATTTCCAATCAACTTTAATTTCAAGGTATGGACTTTTCCTAAAATATTTATTTTTAATTTTGTAAATTGACCATCAGGCTTAATTGATATTATTTTAATAACATTTCCTTTTCTACCGTAAGACAATAACTTTAATTTTTTATTTTTTGAAATTTTATTCAATAGGGGAAATTCCAATACGTCACTTCCTGTTACTAAAAATCCATTTTTTTTTATTAGTTTTTTAAAAAGAATTAATTTTGAATTTAGATAATCTTTCATGGTTCGATGGTAGTCTAAATGATCGTGTGTTAAATTTGTGAAAACACCACAATCAAAATCAATTTTTTCTAATCTGCTTTGTTTTAGGCCATGACTGGAAGCTTCAATTATTGAATGATTAATTCTCTTTTTGTAGAAATGATTTAGACTTTTGTGATTGGAAAAAAAATCTGGGGTGGTTAGATTTCCTTTACTTTTTTTTGAGTTCTCAAATACTCCTAGAGTTCCTATGGAACCAACTTTTATCCCAAGTAAATTAAGTATTCTATAATAAAAGAATGCCACTGACGTTTTTCCATTAGTGCCAGTGACTGCAACTTTATATTTAGGCTTTTTTTTAAATTTCTGACTAATGCTTTTAACGTAAAAAGAGTAAATATTTTTTACAATAATAAAATTTTTACCAAGTAGGTTTCGTTTTTGGTTTTGAGTTATAATAAATAGTGGCTTTTTTTTTAAAGCTTTAAAAAAATAATCTCCGTCTTTATTTCTTTTGCTTCCTAAATCAAAAAAAATTTCACCTTTTCTCAGAGTCCTCGTGTCTACGGAGCAATTTTTGGAATTAATTATTTTTTGTATGGCTTGCATAATTGTTAAGTAAATCTAGATCGTTTATGGCTAAACTGGGGCCAATTTTTTGAATAATTTTGCCTGCTATATAAACTGCGTTCCATCCAGCCTCTCTTCTAGAATGCTTCCAAATTAGAGGTGCTCCCTTCGGCTCATCTATTAATACAGTTAATATATATTTAGGTTTTTTACTTGGAAAAGCTGATGCAAATACATTTAAAATTTCTTTTGAATAGCCTTTTTCTTTTTTTGAGGGCTTTTGTGCGGTTCCAGTTTTGCCCAAAACATCATACCCGCTAATATCTGCTTTTCTCCCACTTCCTGATGTTTTGTTTTTTTTATCAACGTTTGCCCTTAGCATCTGGTTCATAATTGCACTTGTTTCTTTGCTAATCACTCTTTTCTTATTTAATTTGCTATTAAAAAGTATTGACGAATCTAGAAGCATCCCTCCATTTACAATTGCAGCATAAGCTCTTGTTAATTGTAATAATGTTGTGCTTACTCCATGACCATAGGCCGAAGTTAGGGTGTTACATTTACCCCATCTATTTTTATTAGATTTGGATAGCTCCGGTATCTCAAGTCTGGGCATTTCAAAAATTTCTAATTTTTCTAAAAACTTTTGTTGATTTTCTAATCCATTCTTTTTTACGATCTCGATAGTTCCAATATTAGATGACTTTACTAATATTTGTTGAACTGTAAGTTCTTTTTTCGATTTATCCCATCGATATTCATCGATAGGAAATTTACCGCAATACACTCTGTTTCTGAGATTTGAAAAAATCGTGTCTTTGCTAATTACTTTATTTTCTAGTGCACTTGCTATAGCAAAAGTTTTGAAAACAGAACCCAACTCATATAGGCCTTTGGTGGCTCTGCTTAAATTATTTTTTAACTCATTGCTATTTCTTAAATTGTTATCTGCATCTGGTAGGGAGACCATGGAAATTATCTTTCCAGTATTCGCATCCATTAAAATAGCTGCTGCACCAATGGCTGAAAAATCTTTTACCCCTTTCATTAATTCTTCATGAATTGAATACTGAATATTGGCATTTAGTGACAATTGGACAGGAACATTTACTTTTGATTTATCCCTTAATCGGTCGTCCATATACATTTCCATTCCAGAAATTCCATAGTTATCAGAGTCTGTTTTTCCCAAAATATGCGCAAATAAATTTTTATGGGGGTAGATTCTTATTTCTCTCTTAAATAACTCTAAAGAGGGTTCCCCCAGGTTTGTTATTTTATTATAATCTGATGGAGAAAGATTTTTTTTTAAAACTAAGGTATTTTTCTCTTTGTAATTTGATTTTATATAGTTGATATTAACTTCTGGAAAATTTAATTTTACTTTTAATAAGACATTATAAAAATTTTTTACTTTATTTTTTCTCAAAACAAGGTCAAAAGTATTAATATTTTTTGCTAATATAGACCCCTGGTTATCAACAATGTCTCTGCGCTCATAAAACAAGCCTTCGTAATTTTTTGTTCCTGCAAAAGCTTTTCTTTCAAATCCTAAAAAAACCAATCTAAGACAAATAATAAGAAAAAAAATAATAAAAAAAGAAATAATAATATTATTTCTGCCATCGTCATTCTTTTTTTTTGTAAGCTCGGGCTGCTCACTAAAATACAAATTTAGTTGTTTATTTTTTTTCATTAATAGTTAATTGATTGGGAAATAAGGAGATATAATCTTTCGGTAAATACTCTTGGGCTAATTTAGATACTCTTTGGGGGTTAGACAGATAATAAAACTCTAATTTTTCCACTTCCAAATCTTGCTTTAAATAAGAAATATTTTTAGAAAGCTTTTCTATTTTTACCTCCATTTCTCTAGTTTCGTTTTTTAAAAAATGAATACTTATGAGGCCCAATAATAGGAAAAATAAACTAACTACATATTTTTTAGGCATTATATTTTTCCTCTAGTTCGAAAAGCCTTTCCATTTTTAATGCCTTTCTATCCATATCTATAGTACCATTGCCAATTTTAGTAGCAGACCTTAACTTGGCAGATCTTGCTCTTGGGTTAGATACGATTTCTTGCTCAGATGGCTTTAGGGCCTTATTGTTAACTCTTTGAATAAACGTCTCTTTTTTTTCCTGATGAATAGTTGGAATGTATCGAGACGGATTTTGATCTGAATCTTTACTGATATTAAAAATTTTTTTTACAATTCTGTCTTCAAGAGAATGGAATGTTACCGCAGTTACTACGGTGTTTGAATTGCAAATTTTAATAACTCTCGTTAATGAATTGAATATTTCTGAAAGCTCCTGATTAACAATCATTCTAATAGCCTGAAATGTTTTGGTAGATGGGTTTTTTTTGAAGTACCTATTTCCCTTGGCTTTTAAAATTGCATTGCACAAATCTTGGGTTGAATGAATTGACTTTATATCTCTTGTCCTAACAATTTCTTTTGCAATTTTTTTGTGATCTTTATCCTCTCCAAATATCTTAATGATACTATTAAGATCTTCTAGGGGAGCTTCATTTAAAAGCTCATAAGCACTAATTTTATTTTTACCCATTCTCATGTCTAACTTTATGTTAGAATTAAAAGAAAATCCTCTATCGTGATTATCCAATTGAAAGGAAGATATTCCAAAATCAAACACAAAAGACCCAATCTCATCTTTATGTTTGTTAATAATTTCTTCAAGGTTGCTAAACTTATCGTTAATAAAAGAAAATCTATTTTTAAATTTTTTTTCTAAGATAGTCGCAAATTCTTGCACAGATGAATCTCTATCTATCCCAATGACTTTACAGTCAGGAAAAGTCTCTAGTATTTTTTGGCTATACCCACCGCAACCAAAGGTACAGTCTATAATGGTTGTTTTGCTTCTTGGCTCTAGGGAGGTGATGATTTCGTTTAACATCACTGGATAGTGGGGATTCATATCCAGTGACATTAATTTCCACTAATGATTAGTTTGTCTGTCTTCTTAAAAAAGCAGGTATTTCTAAATCATTTTTATCTTCAGAATTTAATTCATAAAAATTTTCATTCATTGATTGTTCTGGAGATTCTGAATTCAACGATTCTTGTGTCGAGATTGAATTGTTTACTTCTTGGTCGCTTGTAAAAAGCTGAGTTTCCTCTTCCACTTTTTCAAAACTTTCTTCCACAAACTCAGTAGGAGCCTCTTCATTAAAAAGAGAATCTTCTCCCATGTTCATTTCTGAATGCTCAGGCTGATTTTCTTGGGGGGCAATTTCATTTTGAGCATCTTCATGAATTACTTGTTGATTGTTCATTTGAGAATCGGTGGTTACCTGCATCTCTTGATTTGAATAACTATTCATGTCTAATGCAGTCGCACCTTCTGTTGCCATGTGAGCAGTAGGTCCGTTTGTTGTTGGTTGTGGTGAGGAAGTTTGGAGTGAAGAATAACTTCCGGAAAAAGTAGACGGTCTTGAATAGCCATTGTTTCTGTTTTGTATGTGTCTGATCATACTAACTACTGGCTTTCCTGAAGCTACCTCTCCATTAAGACCAGTTGCAACAATAGACACTCTTAATTTGCCTGCAAGATTTTCATCAAAAGTTGTTCCAACTAAAATCTCAGCTGACGGATCAACTTCAGCCCTAATTTTGTTAGCAGCTTCATCAACTTCAAATAAAGTGATATCGTTGCCTCCAGTTATATTAATTAACAATCCTCTAGCTCCTTTTAGAGAATATTCATCAATTAGTGGGTTTGCTACTGCAGCTTCTGCAGCTTCTACTGCTCTTTTTTCTCCTTCTGCCTCTCCCATTCCCATCATCGCTTTACCCATACCGCTCATTACTGTTTCGATATCAGCAAAGTCTAAATTGATCAGACCTGGCTTTACAATCAAATCTGTTATTCCCTTCACACCTTGCATCAAAACATTGTCTGCCATTTTAAAAGCATCCGGAAAAGTCGTTTTTTCATTTGCAACTTTAAAAAGATTTTGATTTGGAATTACAATCATAGTATCGCAATATTTTCTCAATTCTTCCAAACCTCTCTCTGCAACTCTAATTCTTCCAGGCCCTTCGAACATAAAAGGTTTTGTAACAACTCCAACTGTCAAAATATTTAAATCTTTTGCAGCTTTAGCAATCACAGGAGCAGCTCCAGTTCCTGTTCCACCTCCCATGCCAGCAGTTACAAAAACCATATTTGCACCTTGTAATAAATTTATAATTTCATTCATTGATTCATCTGCTGCAGCTTGTCCAATATCTGCCTTAGCGCCAGCACCTAAACCACGAGTTAAATTTGCTCCAAGTTGAATTTTACATTCTGCAAAATTACTTTTTAAAGCCTGGGCATCTGTATTGGCTGCAAAAAATTCTACACCCTCAATTTGAGCATCAAGCATATTGTTAATTGCATTTCCTCCTGCTCCACCAACTCCCAACACTACGATTCTTGGCTTAAGCTCTCTTAATTCTGGTGCTGTTATATTAATTGTCATGTTTTTATCTCCCTTGGTTTAATTGTTTTGATTCCATTTCAAGCTAGATCTTTCAGATTTTGCTTTTTTTCTAGCTTCATCGCTAAACTTTTTAAATTGCAAAGGTTCCCACATCTGAAAAGTTTTTCCCTGACCTACAAATAAAACTTTTTCCTTTACACTTGTATGTTTGATTAATTTTTCTGTTAAGGTAACTCTTCCTTCAGTATCAAAATTTAATTGATGACTGTTTGCCAAAATAGAAGTTGAAAAAATATCTCTATTTTCTTCGAAAGGATTTAGATTATCGATAGTTTCCATAATCTTTTCGATTCTACTTTGCGGACAAAATTCAATTGAAGAGTTTGTAAAAGATGGGTAGCAAACCACACCGTTATAACCCAGGCTTGATAAATGAGATCTAAATGTTGCAGGCACGGACACCCTTCCTTTTTTGTCTAATCTGTTTTCGAATGTAGAAATAAACATTTTTAAATTTCATTTTTATTCCCATATGGGATATTATGGGTTTGTATGGTATTTTTAAAAATAGTCAATTGGATTAATTCAATTACAAGTTGTTCTATTTCTGTTCTTATTTTGAAAAAAAAATTGAGTTTTTTGCTAGTTGGCCTGTAAGCTGGGTTTTGTCATTTAAAATGATAATTTCTCTAGGCTACTTGTCACCAAGTAGCTCAAGCAACCAACCCGAGTAGCTAATTTAGGAAATTCGGTTAATAAATTAACCATGCTACTCCTATTTGGTCTTGCTCCAAGTAGGGTTTTCCATGCGTTTTTTATTGCTAAAAAACCGGTAAGCTCTTACCTCACCTTTTCACCCTTGCCTTGATTAGGCGGTTTATTTTCTGTGGCACTATCCCTAAGATCACTCTTGCCAGGAATTACCTGGTACTTTTTCCTATGGAGCCCAGACTTTCCTCTTTTAACCTAAGTTAAAAGCTATCATCCAACCAACTAGCAATCGTTATATAGTCAAAAAAATTAATAAATTCAATGGTTATTAGATAATTTTTGATTAGATAAATTTTTCCAAGGAAAGTGAATACCTGGATCAACCTTTCTTCCTGGAGCAATATGAGAATGCCCGAGAACGTGTTTTTTTTGGATTTTATGCTTATTTTTTAAATATTTTATGAGCATGCATAAACTTTTTATCTGCAAAAATGGGAATTTTTCATCTCCCTTATTGACCAGTTCAATTCCTATGGATTTTAAATTAAGGTTTTTATCACTCCCCCATCTTGATTTTCCGGCATGCCAAGCTACGTGTTGGTCTTTAACCATTTGGTAGATAACTCCTCTTTTGGATATTAAATAATGAGTGCTAACTTTTGCAACCTTTGATTGTAATCTTTTTATAGCTACTTTTTGAGATTTCATTCCAGTATAATGAATAATTATATATTTTAACGTCCTTTCTGTTTTGTCAAAGTTAGGAGATGGAATTTTTACAAATTTCATTATAATTTATATGTTTAAATTATTTTATAAGTAACTATATAGTTAAAAAAACATAAGAAAAAATGAAATTATTAATTAAAATAGCATTGTCAGCTTTTATTCTCACGTCTACAACTGCCTCGTTTGCAGAAACAAAAGATTGTTTTGAAAAAATCAACAGGGGTGTTTTTTCTCTTAATCAGGGAATAGACAGGGCTATCTTTAAGCCAGTTGCAAAAGGATACTCCCACCTTCCGAATGTAATTCAAAAGGGAGTAAGAAACGTGACGTCTAATGTTTCGCATACTGTAACTATTCCAAATCACTTATTGCAAGGAAATTTTAAAAATCTCTATAATGATAGTGGGAGGTTTTTAATAAATACAACATTTGGAATTTTAGGATTATTTGACCCAGCTGAAAAATTAGGATTTAAAAAAATTGACCAAGAAGACTATGGGCAAACCTTGGGCTTTTGGGGCGTAGGAAATGGTTGCTATCTAATGCTTCCTCTTTTTGGGCCAAGCACAACTAGAGATGCCGTGGGAAAAGTTGCCAACTCATTACTTGATCCTTTCTATTTAACAACAGTTGGAGACCAGACGGTTTTAGATAATAATTTTGGAGATAGCACTTATTACGTGGAAAGAGGATTTGATAACGTTGACTTTAGAGCGAAAAATTTAAAAAATTTTGAAAGCTTAGAAAAAAATTCTGTAGATTTATATTCTACTGTTAGAAGTTTATATTTACAAAAAAGAGAAAATCTTATTTCCAATTCATCCGGGTCAGAAGATGACTGGAAAAACTTTAAATAAAAACTAATTTAAATATATGATAAAAAAAATAGTATTATCATTTACATTAATTTTATTTTTCTCAAATATCGCTTTTGCTTTTGAAAAGAATGCTGAAAATTTCATTTTAGAGACAACTCAAGATGCAAAAAGCATCATTCTTAATAAGACTATTGGTGATAAGGATAAAAGAAAACAGTTGGAAAAATTAGCCCTCAATGCAGTAGATGTGGCAGGTTTGGCAAAATACACTCTTGGGCGGGAGAGAAAAAACCTTTCTGATAAACAAATTTCTGAATTTGTCTCTACTTTTAAAGTTTTTTTTTCTAAAAACTTATCCAATAAACTAAAGGACTACTCAGACCAAGAAGTAAAAATAACTGGTTCTAAAAAAATTAGCGATAACTATGTTCTGGTTAATTCTAAAATTGTATCTTTAAAAGATAAGCAGGAAATTGCTGTTGATTGGAGAGTTTTTTTAGTGGATGGTAATTTAATCATACGAGACTTAGTTGTGGAAGGATTGAGCCTAGCCAGAACTCAAAGGGAAGAGTTTGCTTCCATCATTGCTAATAAAAAATTTGAAGGACTGATTCAGAGTCTAAATGAATATATTGCCAACAATTAAGCCTCAGTTTTTTTATATCCTTTTTGCAAAATAAATAGGCCCATAATCAAAAATATCAATGAGATTGCCATGCTTGGATAAAATGCTTCTTTTAAAAAAAGATAGCTAAAAAAAACACCAAAAATTGGTAGCAGCAATGAAACTTGGGACATAAATACTAATCCATTGTTAATAATTAGTTTTGCTCTTATGTAAAAAGCAATCGCAGTTGAAACAATTCCCAGATAAATTAGGCTATAAAAACTTTCTATATGAAATGTCATTCCAATTAGATTGGGGTTAAAATAAAAAGTAAGCGGAGCTAATAATAAAGTTGCCCATATCATAGAGAAGCAAGTTATGGTTTCATTGTTATATTTGGTAGTAATTTTTTTTATGATCAAACCTCCAATAATATAAAAAAATGATGCGCCCATCACAAACAAAACAGAAATTAAATTAGTATTTTCACTAATATAGATTTGGTCATAAACTAAAATTGAAACACTCAAAAAACCAATGCAAGTTCCTATAAATTTAAATCTATTAAACTTATCATCCGTGAGAAAATGGGACAGGATGATTGCGTAAAAAGGTCCAGCCGACATAAGCAATGCAGCCAATCCACTGCTCATTTTATCAATACCAATTGCGATAAATACAAAAGGAATAGCGTAATTTATTAGCCCAATTAACAAGAACCAATAAAAATCTCTGGAATAAAAATCTTTTAATTTTACAGAGCTTAAAAAAAAAACTGAGATAGCAACTGAAAGTATACTCGCAAAAAACAGCCTTCCAGAAGCTAAGGTAAAAATATCAAAACTTCTTAGGACAATTTTGTAGTTAAAAAAAGCTGACCCCCATATAGCGGCAAGAATAAAAAGTAATAAATAGCTTTGAAAATTAGGTTTCTTCATGAATTTTGGTGGGCCCGCAGGGATTTGAACCCCGGACAACCCCGTTATGAGCGGGGGGCTCTAACCAACTGAGCTACAGGCCCTTAAATTTTTTATACCACCTCTTAAAAAAAAGAAAAACAGATTAATTGTCTAAAAAACTTTTTAACTGTCTTGATCTACTTGGATGCTTAAGTTTTCTAAGAGCTTTAGCTTCGATTTGTCTAATTCGCTCTCGGGTAACAGAGAACTGCTGCCCAACCTCTTCCAAGGTGTGGTCAGTATTCATTCCAATGCCAAATCTCATTCTTAATACTCTTTCCTCTCTTGGAGTAAGAGAGGCTAAAACTTTTGTAGTTGAGTTTTTTAATCCTGTTTGAATTGCTGCGTCCACAGGAATTAAAGCATTAGTATCCTCAATAAAATCTCCTAAGCTACTGTCATCCTCATCTCCGACTGGAGTTTCTAATGAAATTGGCTCTTTTGCAATTTTAAGAACTTTTCTAACTTTTTCCAAAGGCATGGCTAATTTTTTAGATAGCTCTTCAGGGGTAGGCTCTCTTCCATACTCACTCATCATTTGTCTAGAAGTTCTTACAATTTTATTAATTGTTTCTATCATGTGGACTGGAATTCTAATTGTTCTTGCCTGATCAGCAATAGATCTTGTTATTGCCTGTCTAATCCACCAAGTTGCGTAAGTTGAAAATTTATACCCTCTTCTATACTCAAATTTATCAACGGCTTTCATTAAACCAATATTTCCCTCTTGAATTAAGTCTAAAAATTGAAGCCCACGATTAGTATATTTTTTTGCAATAGAAATCACTAATCTCAAATTGGCCTCGATCATTTCTTTCTTTGCAATTCTCGACTCTCTTTCACCTTTTTTAATTTTATTTACTAAAATTTTAAAATCTGAAATAGAAATTCCAATATTTTTACTTAACTCAGTAAGTTTTTCTCTTGATACCTTAAATAATTTTTGTTCGTTCTTAAAAAATTTAGACCAATTTTTATCTCCACTTAAAAAAGATTCAAAATTAGGATTTAGCTCGTTGCCAACATAAAATTTAATAAAATCATCTCTTGAAATTCCATATTTAAGAGCCGCACGCATTAAATCTCCATCTAGATTGATTGCTTTTTTATTTTCATTGTAATTCAAAGCAACTAGATCTTCTTGGGTTACTTGATTAAATTGCAAACCAAGCATCTCTTCCATAATTTCTTTTTTAATTTTTTCGTAATTTTTCTTCTTGCTATCGGAAAATTTTTGACCGCTTAATATGCATTGTAAGCTTTCTTCTTGATAGGCTATTAATTTTCTATAATTTTTTGAGATATTTTTAAAAGTTTCTAAAATTTTTGGCTTTAGTTCAATCTCTAAAGAAGCTAGTGAAATATTGAACTCATCATCATCATCCACAATATCAGCAGTGGTGTCATTAGTTTCTTCACCCTTTTCCTTAGACTCTTTTTTCTTTAACTTTTCTTCTTTTTCTTTTTTTTCTTTAATTGATTTTTTTAATTTATCGTCATCTAAAAAATTAGTATCAAGATCAATAATATCCCTCACTAGCATTTCGTTATTGATTAGTCTTTCTTCCCACTCAAATATTTTTTTAGCTGTAACTGGACTTTCTGATAAAGAGCTTACCATTACATATTTTCCAGACTCTATTCTTTTTGCAATTGCAATCTCACCTTCTCTGGATAATAACTCCACTCCACCCATTTCACGAAGATACATTCTAATAGGGTCATCGCTTCTATCTTGATTTTTAGGCTGCTTAGATGTCTCAGATTCTAGTTTTTTAACTTTAAAATCGGATTTTTTCTTAACAAAACAAATTGCTTGATCAAATATATGTAAAACAGATTTTTCTAAACTTTCAACATTTGCATTTCTTTTACCTAAAGATTTTTGCAATTCCTCATAGGTAATAAAGCCCCTGCTAAGGCCTTTTTCCATTAGTCGTTCAAATGATTTGGATATTAATTTTTCCACGTTTTTCCTTTGGGAACTTATATTTTTTTTTCAAAATTTGAAAAGATAAATCTATAAATTATTGCTGTTTTTAAGTGAAATTAGTTCATCTAAAGCCTGTTCGCTCATATTAGAAGAAAATGATTTTTCCAACTCCTCTATTTTCTTATCTTTTTGAATTTTCTTCAATTGTAGCTCGTAGTCTTCAATCAAGCTTACAAATGTATCAGCATCAACATTGGTCATAAAGGAGTTTGCATCCACAAATTTCAAAAAAGTGCCTATATTTTGAATGTTAGCACCAAGCAAAATTTCTTTCATTTTTTCATAATTGCAATTATCTCCATTGAGAGAAATATCCAGGAGAGCGGTACGGATTTTTTTAGTAAGCTCTAGGCTGAGGTCTATTTCTGATATTCTTTCTATATTTTTTTCCAACAATTTGGGAAATTTAATTAATAACTGACATAAAGAAAATTCCTTCACTTCCAGTTCCGACATTTCCAGTCTATCAATATCAAACTTACTAGAGATTTGAAACTTGTTGAGCTTATTTTTATTTTTTTTAATTAAGTTTTCAAAAATTTTATTTTTGAAAAAGCCTTTATAGTACTTTTTGATAATCACATCTTCAATTGTATCTGCAATATCCATTAGTCTTTTTTCTAAATCTGCAAGTGAGGAAGCGCTATAATCTTGTAGCTGTTTAGTAGCATATTCAAATACAAATTCTGTAATATCTTTTTTTTTCTTAACTAAACTGTTAAAGCCATCTTTTCCAAACTTACCAACATAGTCATCTGGATCTAGACCTTGGGGCATGATCATAAATGAAACTGTATGGTTTGCTTTTGATATTTTGATAAGTTTTTCTGCTGCGCGGTAAGCAGCAGCAAAACCACTCTTATCTCCATCAAAGCAAATAATAATATTTTTAAAATTTCTCCATGCTAGGTTTATTTGGTTGTCAGTAATGGCAGTCCCCAAGGATGCACACACATTTTTGATATCATGATTGTATAGGCTAACTACATCCATATACCCTTCAACGATCAAAAGATAATCTGTATTTTTATTTTCACTTTTGGCATTATTAAAATTGTATAGGTTGTTTCCTTTTTTAAAAAAAATAGTTTCTGGAGAATTGATATATTTTGCTGGAACTGAAGACAGCACTGTTCTTCCACCACAACCAATAAACTCTCCGAATAAATTATTGATAGGAAAAATAATTCTATTTTTAAACCTTGGAATTAAAATATTTTTTTGCTCGTGTAAATAAAATAACCCCGTCTCAATCAATTCCTTTTCGTGATACCCAAGTTTTAAAAAATGATTACTTGCACGACTGCCTTCATCACAAAAACCTAATTGGAAATTCTCTATAGTAGCTTTTTTTAAAGATCTATTTAACAGATAATCTAAATGATTTTTGTTTTCTTCTGTAAAAATATTTTTGTGACAATAATTAAAAAATAATTGAAAAATTTTTTCAGACCGTTTTACTTTTTTTTCAGTTTCCACATCTAATTTTGAAAATTTATATTCTGACATTCCTGCTTTGGAAGCCAATCTTCTAACTGCGTCACCAAAAGTAAGCTTTTCAATTTTTGTTAAAAAATCAAAAATACCTCCATGTTCACCACTACTGAAACAATGATAAAAACCTTTTTCATCATTAACTGTGAAGGAAGGTGTTTTTTCATTAGTGAACGGAGACAGTCCTACAAATTCCTTACCTCTTTTTGTGAGCTTAACTGCAGATCCAACAACATCTGATACTTTTAGTCTTTGTGTAATTTCTTCAAGATATGATTTTGGATACTTCATTATCCTTGTAGCTGTTCTTTTAAAATCTTTCCTGCTTTTGCAAAGTCCATTTTTCCTAAATACTTACTTTTTAAAACCTGCATTACTTTTCCCATGTCTTTAATGCTTTGAGCGGAAGATTCTGCAATGGCTTCTTTGCAAACTTTTATAACTTCATCATCACCCATTTGCTCAGGTAAAAACTCTTCTATAATTGCAATTTCTGATTTTTCTTTTTCTATTAAATCCTTCCTTGCTCCCTTTTCATACATTTCAATAGATTCTTTTCTTTGCTTCATCATCTTGTTTAGAATATTTGTTACATCCGCATCTGAAACTTCTTTTTGATCTCCTGTTCTAAGCTCAATTTCTTTATCTTTTTTTTGAGACACTATGGATCTTAATGTTAAAACTCGATCAGAATTTTTTGCTTTAATTGCATCGTTGAGAGATAGGTTTATTTTTTTAAATATTTCTGACATTGGAATTTTTTTATACACTATTCTACTTTACTTGCTTGACGAGTTTAAGTCTTTTTCATATGTTCCGACCAAGTTTTTTTTATACGAATGATTCTTTAACCTATGAGTTGTATTTTTGTTAAATAAAGAAATAACGGCAGAATCAGAATATTTATATAATCAACAATCTACAGGTATTTTAATTTTAGAAGACGGAACCTCTTTTCAAGGTTTTGGACTGGGTACGGAGTCGTATGCTGTGGGTGAGGTTTGTTTTAACACCTCCATGACAGGCTACCAAGAAATTATTACAGACCCCTCTTATTCAGATCAAATTATTAATTTTACCTTCCCTCATATTGGTAATGTTGGCACCAACTTGGAAGATACCGAGTCTAATAAAATATGGTTAAAGGGCGTAATTTTTGGAAAAGAAGTTACCGATCCATCTAACTATCGCTCTTTAGAAAATTTAAATGAGTGGCTTAAAAAGAATAATACTGTTGGAATTTCAGGAATAGACACTAGGGCATTAACTAATTTGATTAGAAAAAAAGGCTCCTTAAAAGGAACTATTGTACACGACAAAGCTAATACCAAAACTAAAGATTTTTATTTAGAACAATGCAAGCAATGGGGGGGTCTAAAAGGTTTGGATTTAACACTGAAGGTTTGCTGTAAAAAAACCTACCAATGGGAAGATGTGGCTCTTTGGGATAAAAAATTAGGATACAAAAAAAATAACCAGCATTCGATTCATATTGTAGCCATTGATTATGGAATTAAAAAAAACATCTTAAGAAATTTTTCTAATTTAGGCTGTAAAGTAACAGTTGTTCCTGCTGACAGTTCTTTTGAGATAATTTCAAAACTTAGTCCAGATGGTATTTTTTTATCAAATGGTCCGGGTGACCCTGCTGCAACATCTAATTTTGCAAAAATTTGCATACAAAAAATATTAGACAAAAAGATTCCTCTTTTTGGAATATGCTTAGGACATCAATTGCTTGGTCACGCACTAGGTTGCAGGACTAAAAAAATGCATCAAGGACATCGGGGTGCAAATCATCCAGTCAAAAATTTACTTACTGAAAAAGTAGAAATCACTTCTCAAAACCATGGTTTTGAAATTGACAAATCCACTTTACCTAAAGACATCGACATAACTCACGTATCTTTATTTGATGGTAGTATTGAAGGGATTTCTTCCAGTGATAAATCTGCTTTCTCTGTGCAATATCATCCAGAAGCAAGCCCAGGACCTCATGATAGTAATTATTTATTTAAACAATTTGTAGAAATAATAAAATCCAATGCCAAAAAGAACTGACATTAAAACTATATTAATTATTGGTGCTGGACCTATTGTTATTGGGCAGGCTTGCGAGTTTGATTACTCTGGAACTCAAGCCTGTAAAGCACTGAAGGAAGAGGGTTATAAAGTTATTTTAATTAATTCCAATCCAGCAACTATTATGACGGACCCTAATGTTGCTGATAAAACTTATATTGAGCCAATTACATCTGAAATTTTAGAAGAGATTATCAAGATAGAAAAGCCAGATGCAATTCTGCCAACTATGGGTGGTCAGACAGGTTTGAATGCAGCCATGCTGCTCCACAAAAACGGCATACTAAAAAAATACAATATAGAGCTCATTGGAGCCAATGCGGAGGCAATTGATAAAGCAGAGGATAGACAAAAATTCAAAAAGCACATGAATGAAATAGGCTTGGAATCTGCAAGATCGGTAATTTGTACCTCTATTGATCAGGCCAAAAAAATATTAGAAGAAATAAATCTCCCCGTAATTATCAGGCCTTCATTTACTTTGGGTGGGACTGGTGGAGGAGTTGCGAATACAGAGGAAGAATATTTAAAAATATTAAAAAATGGCCTGTCTCTATCCCCTACACACGAAGTCCTCGTAGAAGAGTCCTTGGTGGGTTGGAAAGAGTTTGAGATGGAAGTGGTTCGAGATAAAAAAGATAATTGTATTATCATTTGTAGTATTGAAAATGTAGACCCGATGGGCATTCACACTGGAGACTCAATGACAGTCGCTCCCGCTTTAACTTTAACCGACAAAGAATACCAGGTGATGCGAAACGCATCTATTGATTGCTTGAGAAAAATAGGCGTTGAAACAGGTGGTTCTAATGTTCAGTTTGCAATCAATCCTAAGGACGGGAGAATGATTGTTATTGAAATGAACCCAAGAGTTTCTCGATCTTCCGCATTGGCATCTAAAGCGACTGGTTTTCCAATAGCAAAAGTGGCCGCAAAGCTAGCCATAGGTTATACGCTAGATGAAATTACAAATGATATTACTGGAAATACTCCTGCATCATTTGAGCCAACTATTGATTATGTTGTAACCAAGATACCAAGATTTGCTTTTGAAAAATTTAAAAAATCAAAAGCAGTGCTTGGCACTGCCATGAAGTCAGTTGGTGAAACAATGGCTATTGGAAGAAATTTTAAAGAATCTTTACAAAAAGCATTAGTCTCTCTGGAGGTTGGGTTGGATGGCCTAGATTCAATTTCTATCAATAAAGAAGAGTTGAAAAAAAAGCTTAGTGAAAACATCCCTCAAAAAATACTTTATGTAGCAGAAGCTTTTAGAATGAATTTTTCATTAGAAGAGTTATACGAAATAACTAAAATTGATCCTTGGTTTTTAAAGCAGGTTAAGGAAATCACTGATATTGAAAAAAAAATGGGCAAAGCCGATGCTTTAGAAAATAAGGGTTTTTTTAAATTTATTAAATCATCTGGATTTAGTGATAAGCAAATATCTACATTAACGAATAAGCCACTATCTGAAATTACTTTAAAAAGGAATGAGTGGGGAATTGTTCCTGTCTATAAAAAAGTTGATACGTGCGCTGCTGAATTTGATTCTCAAACTCCCTATATGTACTCAACATACGACACTGGAATTGATGATGCCAACGATTGTGAATCCAATCCTACTACAAAAGAAAAAGTAGTAATTATTGGAGGCGGTCCTAACAGAATAGGACAAGGAATTGAATTTGATTACTGCTGCTGTCAGGCAAGTTATGCATTGAGTGAATTAGATTACGAAACCATTATGATCAATTGTAATCCCGAAACTGTATCTACAGATTACGATACGAGTGATAGGCTTTATTTTGAACCATTGATTGAAGAATTTGTTTTAGAAATTTTAAAGAAAGAAAGTTTAAAGGGGAAATTAAAAGGAGTAATTGTTCAGTTTGGTGGCCAGACACCCTTAAAGTTGGCAAAAGCTATCCATGATAATGGCTACCCAATCCTTGGAACGCCTCTAGATTCTATTGATCTAACTGAGGATAGAGAAAGATTTAGTAATTTAATAAACAAGCTTGGCTTAAAACAAGCTGAAAATGGTTTAGCGAGATCTAAGGAGGAAGCTTTTGAGATTGCAAAAAAAATTAAATATCCCCTCGTGATTAGGCCTTCATACGTTCTTGGTGGTAGAGCCATGGAAATCATTCATGACGATGAGCAGCTCACAAGATATATTCAAGAAGCCGTAAAGGTTTCAGGAAATAATCCAGTTTTATTAGACCGTTTTTTGAATGATGCAATTGAAGTGGATGTGGATGCTATTTGCGATGGAGAGAATGTTTTTGTTTCAGGTGTCATGGAACACATAGAGGAAGCGGGTATTCATTCTGGCGATTCTGCTTGCTGCATACCACCCTACTCTCTCTCTGAAGAAATAATTAATGAAGTAAAAAAACAAACTAAAAAATTAGCTACTAGCATTGGAGTTGTGGGATTAATCAATATACAATTTGCTATACAGGGTAAGAATATTTATGTTTTAGAAGTAAACCCAAGAGCTAGTAGAACCGTTCCTTTTGTTTCGAAAGCTTCCAACATTTCTGTAGCAAAAATAGCAACTAAAGTAATGTCAGGTTTGCAACTTAAAGATTTAAATATACCAAATAAACAATTGAAAACTTTTTCTGTAAAAGAAGCGGTCTTCCCTTTTAATAAATTTCCAGAGGTTGACACAATCTTAGGTCCTGAAATGAAATCAACAGGAGAGTCTATGGGAATAGACACTGACTTTGGTATGGCTTATGCCAAAAGCCAGATCTCTGCAGGTAATACACTACCAGAAGAAGGAACGGTGTTTATATCTGTAAATGACAAAGACAAACCTCATATTAAAAATTTTGCAAAAAAATTATTAGATCTTGGATTTAGCCTGCTCGCAACTAATAGCACTGCCGAGATTTTAAATTCTGAAAAAATCACTTGTAAAAAAATTAACAAAGCCACTCAAGGTTCTCCTCACGTAGTGGAATATTTGGATGATAAAAAAATATCAATTGTGATCAATACAACTTCCGGGAAAAAATCTATAGAGGATTCAAAGTCTTTGAGAAGATCCGCACTGAATAATGGCATTCCTTACTTCACCACACTAGCAGGAGCGATTGCTTGTACTGAGGCGATTATATCAATGAAAAATAAAAAAATGGGAGTTATGCCCATTCAGGATTTGTAGGCCTACAAAACGGGCCAATCAGTTTTAAAAGTAACATAATTTATTTGTATACATCTTCTGTCTTTTTGAATCGCTTTTTTTTCCATGCCATGCCAACTATTTTTGTCACTGCTAAAAAAATAACCATAGTTATTTTTGTAAGGAACTGTTTTAACCAATTCTAATTTGGAATTATAAAAGTCTGTTCCAAGATCTTCTGACTCTCCAAAACGATTTACAAAAAGGAGGCAAGAAAGCAATTTTTCCTTGATATCACAATGAGGTTTTAGCCAAAAACCTTTTCGATCACAAATTACCTCTAGTCTTACATAGGATTTTGACAAATCCTTGCCAATTAAAGAACCGATATGCTCATGTGTTTTTTTGGATTGTAACTCCTGAACTAGACTGAACAACTCTGGAAATTCTTGGGTGTTATGTTTTTCTAAAAAACATCTAAATTTTAATGCCTTTCCACCATCAGAAATTCCTTCCCTGAAATTTCCATCTCCTCCATCTATAGCTCTGGTTCCATCATAGTTAATTTCATATCTAGCAGGATCATCTATTTGGGTATTGTAAATTTCATCAATCATCTTTTCTGTAAGAGGGTTGTTAAATTCCCAGTGAACAAAAGGATCGCTCAATTTGCTTGATTGATTTTTAACAGAATTTAAAAAGCTCATGACAATGTAATTTTATTTTTTAATAATTCGGCAATTCTTTTAGTCTCATAAAGCTTATCATAAGTCCAGCTATCTTCATTTGTTTCTAAATCTTTAATTATGTTAAGTTTTTTAAATAATTCTAAAAAACTATTAAAACGATGATCATTCTTATACGATTTTAACTTAGCTAAATAAATTGGCACTCCTGTAGTGGCTGCCTCGGATAGCATGGAAATAGAATCGGAAGTGACGATAATTTTTTTAGCCTGGGCAAGAGCTTCGATATAGTTTTTTCTAGAAAGTGAAGAATCTACAATAACTTTCGTATTATCTTTATACCTATCTCGTAAAAAACTTACTATTGATTCTGGTGTTCTTCTTGAGGAAATAATTTTAATTTCTTCAACCCTGTTAAGAAAAAGCAATTCTATTTTATGAAACAATCGCTTTAATTCCTCTAATGAAAAAGAATAATACTTATTCGGACCACCAAGAATTACAGTTAAAACATTTTTACTTATAGCCAGAGCTTTAGCGCCCTGAATTTCCTCGTCTGTAATATAATGAATAGCTCCCTTAGATTTAATAACATTCTCTCCTTCCAATCGATCGTGCTCAGGAACAACAATAAAATTAAAATTATTAATTTGTACTTTTGGATCTTGAATATGAATATTATAAACTTCCATATTATTTTTTGTATGTAAATAATTTTTAAGGACTATAGATGGAATAACACTTTTTCTTCCGCATGAAATTAAGAGAGTTGGGTTCTTGTTTTCTGAATTATCTTCAATAATATTAGAAAAATTAAAAGTATTCCTGCTTGTGGGTGATATTGAAGGTGGGATCAAACTCCAGAAAGAATTATAAACTATTTTTTTATGAATAAAATTTACGTTGAGAGCTTTTGCCAATCCTTCAACTTGACTGATCATGCCATGGGCACCCTCTGTTAATAACCAAGCATTAATATTTTTCATCAAGATATATATACCTAAATTAATTTTACTGATAATAAACTTAATAAATGAGTCAAAATAAAGAGTCACATTCAAAAGTATTAATTATAGGGTCGGGTCCGGCTGGATATACTGCTGCAATATACGCTGCTAGAGCTATGCTTAATCCAACTCTTATTTCTGGTATGGAACCTGGTGGCCAACTAACCACTACTACTGATGTGGAAAACTACCCGGGGTTTTCAGATGTAATACAAGGTCCTTGGTTAATGGAAGAAATGAAAAAGCAGGCAGAGGCTGTTGGTACTATTTTTGAAAATGACATGATCAAAGAGGTAGATTTTAGCAATAGCCCATTTAAATTAATTGGTGAAAGTGGAACTACATATACAGCTGATACTGTTATCATAAGTACAGGGGCGCAGGCTCGCTGGCTTAACTTAGAAAGTGAAACTAAGTTTAGAGGATTTGGAGTTTCGGCATGCGCTACTTGCGATGGTTTTTTTTACAAAGATAAGGAAGTAATGGTTGTAGGTGGTGGTAATGCAGCAGTTGAAGAAGCTTTGTTTTTAACTAAATTTGCATCCAAGGTAACGCTAGTTCATAGACGGGATACTCTAAGAGCAGAAAAGCTTTTGCAACAAAAAATTCTTTCCCATCCAAAAATTGATATTCTTTGGGACAGTGCGGTAAAAGAAGTAATTGGAACTGAGAATCCAAAAGGAGTTACTGGAGTATTGTTAGAAAATACAAAAGACAAAACCACCAAACAATTAAATACACATGGTGTTTTTGTGGCAATTGGTCATGATCCAGCAACTAAAATTTTTAAAAATCAAATTAAAATGGATACTGAAGGATATATTCTCACAGATCCCGACTCTACCAAAACGAATATAAAGGGAATTTTTGCAGCTGGGGATGTAAAAGATAAAACGTTTCGACAGGCAGTAACTGCTGCAGGTATGGGATGCATGGCAGCCTTGGAAGCTGAAAAATTACTATCTGAAAAAAACTAAGATAGTTGCTTACAATACTCTTCGATTTTATCTAAAGCCTTAGAAAGGTTCTTCATAGAAGTCGCATAAGAAATTCTAAAATACCCCTCTTTTCCAAAGGCAGATCCTTGAACGACAGCCACACCTGTGTTTTCCAACAACGAAGTGACAAAATCTGTATCATTTACAATTTCTTTTTTATTAACGTCTTTTTTTCCAATGCAGTCTTTGCAATTGGGGAAAACATAAAATGCACCTTCTGGATTTTTGCAAGAAAGACCTTTTATAGAATTTAGTTTTTTTACAACAAAATCTCTTCTTTCTTTAAATGCATCTGATCGTATTTTTATAAAGTCCTGCGTTCCATTTAAGGCCTCTTCTGCAGCTGCCTGACTAATAGATGAGGTGTTGGTTGTGGATTGAGATTGAATCTTTGCAATGCCTTGAATGATATTTTCTGGTCCACCTGCATAGCCAACTCTCCATCCTGTCATAGCGTATGACTTGCTCAGTCCATTAATAGTGAGCGTTCTAGAAAAAAGTTCTGGAATTTGGGCAATGGTAAAAAATTTATTTTTCGTATAAAGAACATGCTCATAAATATCATCAGACATAATATAAACATTTGGAAATTTTTTTAAAATTTCTCCAATATCTTTTAGCTCCTGTTCTGAATAAACAGAGCCGGTTGGATTGGAAGGCGAGTTTAAAATAATCCATTTGGTATTTTTGGTAACATTCTTTTCTATTTGTTCTGGTAGAATCTTAAAGTCAGCACTTTCCTCACACTCAACTACTACAGGAGTGCCTCCGGCCAGCAATACAATGTCTGGATAGGACACCCAGTAAGGAGCTGGTATCAAAACCTCATCTCCTGAATTGATAGTTGCTAAAATTGCATTAAAAATAACATGTTTTCCACCAACTCCTACGCTCACCTGCTTTTCATTGTAAATTAAGTTATTTTCTCTTTTAAATTTTCCAATTACAGCTCTCTTGAGCTCGATAGTGCCATCTACCACTGTGTATTTTGTTTTTCCGTCTTTGATGGCCTGAATAGCAGCCTGCTTAATATTTTCAGGAGTATCAAAATCTGGCTCTCCTGCTCCTAATGATATTATGTCTTTTCCAGCAGATTTTAATTCTGTGGCTTTTTTAACCACAGCCATAGTAGGAGATGGTTTTATTCTAGATAAAGATTCTGATAGTATGCTCATTAAAATATTCTATATAAATGTCTAAATTATCAACTGTTAATACTCCAGAAGCGAACAACAAAAAAGAAAATTTTTTAAAAAAGTTAGAAGGTGGAAAAAAATTTAAACTAACTTCATCGTTCACTCCTGCTGGGGATCAGCCCACCGCAATAAAAAAACTTCGTGAAGGCTTGCTCACTAATCAAAAAAATCAGGTTTTGCTTGGAGTGACTGGGTCTGGAAAAACCTTCACTATGGCAAAGATTATTGAAGAGCTAAATAGACCAGCAATAATTTTGGCTCCCAACAAAACATTGGCTGCTCAACTGTACGGTGAGATGAAAAGTTTTTTTAATGGAAATGCAGTTGAGTATTTCGTCTCTTATTATGATTATTATACACCCGAAGCATATGTACCAAGATCCGATACATTTATTGAAAAAGAATCTGCTATCAACGAACAAATAGACAGAATGAGACATTCAGCTACTAGATCTTTATTTGAAAAAGATGACGTTATAATTGTAGCAAGTGTTTCTTGTATCTATGGTTTAGGATCTCCTGATTCTTACTCAAAAATGACATTTACGTTTGAAAAAAACAATTCTTATAATAGGGAAAAAATAATCAAAGGTCTTGTTGAGTTGCAATACAAAAGAAATGATCAAAATTTTTACAGAGGATCATTTAGAGTACGTGGAGAAAATATAGAAATTTTTCCATCTCACTTAGAAGATAGAGCATGGCGAATTTCATTAGATGATGAAAAGATAGTAAGCTTAAAAGAGTTTGATCCTTTGACAGGAGATAAGACGGAAGATTTAAATATTATAAAAATTTATGCTAATAGTCATTATATTACTCCCAGACCAACCGTGCAGCAAGCTATAAAAGAGATCAAGGCAGAACTTGTTACAACTTTAAAAAAATTTAGAAAAGAAAACAAATTACTCGAAGCACAAAGAATAGATGAAAGAACAAGATTTGATTTAGAAATGATTGAAGCTACTGGAACATGTGCAGGTATTGAAAATTATTCAAGATTTCTATCAGGTAGAAATCCTGGTGAGCCTCCACCAACATTATTTGAATATTTACCTGACAATGCAATTATTTTTGTAGATGAAAGTCATGTAACTGTACCTCAACTTAACGGAATGTATAAAGGCGACCATACAAGAAAAAAAACTCTTTCTGACTATGGATTTAGATTGCCTTCTTGCATGGATAACAGACCTTTGAAATTTGAAGAGTGGGACATGATGAGGTCTGAAACTATATTTGTTTCGGCCACTCCTGGAAACTGGGAGCTAGATCAGTCCAAGGGTGTATTTGCAGAACAAATTATAAGACCCACAGGATTAACAGACCCAGATATTTTTATTCGTCCTGCAAAAAATCAAGTGGACGACCTACTTTCAGAATGTTTAAAAATTGTTAAAAAAAAACAAAGAGTTTTAGCAACTACATTAACTAAAAAAATGGCTGAAGATCTTACTGAATATTTAGATGAAAATGGAATTAAGGTAAGATACATGCATTCAGAAATTGACACTCTGGAAAGAATTGAGATTATTAGAGACCTAAGACTAGGAGTTTTTGATGTTCTGGTAGGTATAAATCTTTTACGAGAAGGCTTGGACATTCCAGAATGCGCATTGGTAGCAATTCTAGATGCAGATAAAGAAGGCTTTCTGAGATCGGAAACATCGTTAATACAAACAATTGGTAGAGCAGCAAGAAATGTGGAGGGAAAAGTTATTTTATATGCTGACAGGGAAACCAAAAGTATAAAAAAAGCGATTGAAGAAACTGATAGAAGAAGGTCAAGGCAGGAACTTTTTAATAAAAAAAATAATATTACAGCTCAAAGCATTCAGAAGGAAATTGGAGATATTCTCGAAAGCGTCTATGAAAAAGATTACTTGAATGCTGAAAAAAATATAGAAATTGGTGGTAATTTAAAAAAGCACTTAAAATCTCTGAAAAAAGACATGCATATTTCAGCAGACAACCTAGAATTTGAAAAGGCTGCAAAAATAAGAGATGAAATTAAAAAATTAGAAAATTCGGATTTGGGATTGGCTATTAACTCAAGTATACAAAAATATGGACCCAATAACTCATTGTATGGAAGATCAACTCAGGGCAAAGCAGGTTCAAAAGTAAAGAAAAAAAGATAAATGAAAAAAAATATTTTAATTACTGGAGGGGCACAAAGAATTGGAAAGGAAATCTCTATTTTTTTTGCAAAAAAAGGATGGAATATAGCAATTCATTTTCATAAATCTAAAAAAGAGGCAACTGCTCTTAAAAAGAAAATTATTTCTATGGGGGTGTTGTGTGTGATTGTGCAGGGAGACCTATCAAAGCCCAATGAGACAAGATCTATATTAAAAGTAGCAAAGAAAAAAATGGGGGCAATAGATTGCCTTGTCAATTGTGCTTCAATTTTTGAAAATGACGATATCTTAAATTTTAACAATCAAAAGTGGCAGTCACACTTTGATGTTAACTTAAAAGCACCCGCTATACTTTCTGGTGAATTCGCAAAGCAAAAAAAAAATATTCAAGGCAATATTATTAATATTATAGATCAAAGAATCTTCAAGCTAACTCCCTATTTTTTATCTTATACTCTTAGTAAAGCTGGCTTGGAGACACTAACCAAGACGCTTGCTATGAAATTTGCTCCAAAAATTAGAGTCAATGCAATAGCCCCCGGCCCAGTGATGAAAAATAAAAGACAATCCCAAAAGCATTTTGAAAAACAATTTAAAAATACGATTTTAAAAAAGCAAACAAGGGTCATAAATATTTGTAAAACAATAGAATTTATTTTAGAAAATGATTCTATTACTGGATTAACCATTCCAGTAGATAGTGGTCAAAATCTCGCCTGGAAAACTCCAGACCTTATCAATGTAAAAGAATAGAAAATGAAAAATCTCAAAAACAATAGAGCAATGCAACTTATTGAGAGGCCCGTCTCTTCAAAACTTGTCAAAAAAATTCTTATTAAAAATCTTATTATAAATACAATTTTTGGATACTACCCTAAAGAAAAAGTCCAAAAACAAAAATTGAAATTTAATATTAAGCTAGAGATTGATCATAAAATAAAATTTAATGATAACAATCTAAATACAATAGTGGACTACGATGACATCATGAGAATTATAAATAACATTTTAGATAAAAAAATTAATTTTTTAGAAATTTTAGGAGAATTAATAGTCAAAGATATTTTAAAAAATAAAAAAATTACAGCTATTGAGCTGGAAATAGAAAAATTAGATATTTTAAAAAAAGGAGCTTCAGTAGGATTTCAAATCAGTAAGCGTAAAAAATAATGGATCTATTAGAAAGTGGTAAATTATTAGTTAAATCAAAGATCAAAAATATTCCTAATAGTCCAGGTATCTATAAATTTTTAGATAATAAAAATAAAATTATTTATATTGGTAAGGCAAAAAATCTTCCAAAGAGACTTCAAAACTACACATCTAGTTCTGGATTAGCGATTAGAACTCAACGGCTTATTTCCTCTATTAAAGAGTTAGAAATAATAACTACTAGCAATGAGTCGGAGGCTTTGCTCCTCGAAGCTAACTTAATTAAAAAATTTAAACCAAGATACAATGTCCTGCTAAAGGATGACAAATCCTTTCCCTATATACAAATACGCATGAGCGATTCATGGCCACAACTGACAAAATTTAGAGGTAAGCATAACGATCAAGACTTATATTTTGGTCCCTTTGCCTCTGTTGCTTCAGCTAATTGGACTATTAAAATGCTTCAAAAGATTTTTCAAATAAGAGTTTGTGATGATCACACTTTTAAAAACAGGACACGCCCCTGCATGCTATATCAAATTAAAAGATGCTCAGCTCCCTGCACGAATGAAATTGAAAAAATAAATTACAAAATATCTGTTCAAAACTGTATTGATTTTTTAAATGGAAAATCAAGGTCTATACAACAAAAATTTTCAAAAGAGATGGAAGTGGCTAGCAAAAATCTTGATTTTGAAAAAGCAGCAATATTTAGAGATAGAATTAAATCCTTAACTTACATTCAATCTTCTCAACAAATTAATAAAGATAATTTTATAGATGCTGATGTTGTGGTTTCTTATAGAAGCTCTAATATTTCATGTATTGTAGTTTTTTTTTATAGATCAAAACAAAACTGGGGTAATCAATGTTTTTTCCCCAAGCACGATTTGGAAAATAGCGAATCTGAAGTTATGGATGCTTTTTTAGCTCAATTTTATGAAAACAAAATACCACCCAGACAAATTGTATTAAATATCAGGCCTAAGAATTTAGATCTTTTGCAAAAAGCTCTAGAGATAAAAAATAAAAAAAAAATAAGTTTTAAAATACCGAAAAAAAAAAGTGAGTTAGCCATTATCAATATGGCAGTTAAAAATGCCAAAGAAAGTTTGCAAAGAAAAATATTTGACTCAGACCAGAATAATAATTCGTTAACACTGCTTGGAGACAAGTTTAGCTTAGGTTTTGCCCCAACTCTAATTGAAATTTATGACAACAGCCATACTCAAGGAACGAATGCTATTGGAAGTTTTGTAAGCTTTGGCAAAGAGGGATTTTTAAAAAATAGATATAGAAAATTTGATATAAAAAATAAAAACATTAATCCTGGTGATGACTACGGCATGATGAATGAAGTAATAGAAAGAAGATTTTCTAAACTAGTAAAGCAATCTGAAGGTGACAATGTCCCTGACCTTCTCCTTATTGATGGAGGGAAGGGTCAATATTCCGTGGTAAGAAGCAAACTAGATCAATTAGGTTTTCACCAGTTACCAATTATTGCTATCGCTAAAGGAAAAAATAGAAATGATGGAAATGAAACATTCATCTACAATAATAGAATAATTAAATTAGAAAAAAACAATCCACTACTTTTTTTTATGCAAAGACTCAGGGATGAGGCTCATAGATTTGCAATATTCACTCATAGAAAAAAAAGGAAAAAATCTTTTTTAGTATCTCCATTGGATGAGATACCCGGAATCGGACGCAGTAGAAAAAAAACATTACTAAATCACTTTGGTTCGGCAAAAACTATCGAAGGAGCTAGCCTTGAAGATTTGAAGAAAGTGGACGGAATTAGTGAATTAATTGCAAAAAAAATATATAATTATTTTCATCTTAATAAGAATTTTTTATGATTTTTAAAATACCTAATATTCTAACCATTGGACGCTTAATTTTGGTTCCTTTTCTAGTATTCGCATTTTTTCTTCCTGGTAGTTTGGGCAATTGGCTCTCTTTTTCAATTTTTGTTCTTGCAAGTTTTACCGATTTTTTAGATGGCTTTTTTGCAAGATTGCTAAAACAGCAATCTAAACTTGGAGAATTGCTAGATCCCATTGCAGATAAAATTATTGTTGTTACTGCCCTTGTGCTTCTGGTTTCAAGCAAACAGATAGAAGGGCAGGAGGTAATTGCTGCAATAATTATAGTTTCTAGAGAAATTTTAGTATCTGGTTTAAGAGAGTACTTGGCAAAATTTAGATTAAAAATGCCGGTATCCAATATGGCAAAAATAAAAACTTTTTTTCAGATGTTTGCTATTTCTGTTTTGCTTACCGGATCCTCAGGAGATAAATTGCTTTTTAACTATGGGTCTGAAATAGGAATTGCGTTGCTTTGGTTCTCAGCTTTTCTAACTTTAATTACTGGATATTCGTATATTAAAAAAGGAATAAATCACGCAATTGATTAAATAACTATTTTTTTCTCACTAGCAATTGATACTCATCTGACAATTTTCCAATTATGTCCAAAACCTTAAAGGAATACATTCCTATTTGCGACACAGGCGTTACCTCCGCTGCAGATCCAGTTAAAAAACAACCTGTATAATTTTTTAAATCATCTGGCTTAATTTTTTTTTCAGTAATTTTTAATTTTAATTTTTTTGCTATTTCAATAACTGTTCTTCTTGTAATCCCGTCTAAAAAGCTATCAGCAATAGGTGTATAAATTTCTGTTTGCTCCTGATTAACAAAAAAAACATTTGCTCCAGTGGCTTCGGCAATATTTCCCTGGTAATCAAGCATCATAGAATCATTAAATCCATTTTTTTCAGCCTCATGTTTGGATAGCGTGTTAATCATATAATTTCCTGCAGCTTTAGCATCCCATGGTATGGAATCTGGAGCTGGCTTTTTCCATTTAGAAATATCCAATTTGATGCCGTTTAATTTAATTTTTGGATCAAAATAAGATCCCCATACCCACGCTGCTATAGCAAAATGAATAGTATTATTTTGTGCCGACACTGCCATCATCTCACTACCTCTCCATGCTATGGGTCTTACATATCCATTTTCTATTTTTTGAACTTTAATAACTTCTCTGCAAAATGAATTAATTTCCTCAATTGAATAAGGTATTTCAAAACCCAGTCTACTTGCAGAATAAATGAGTCTTTCACTGTGTTCTGTTAATTTAAATATCTCACCATCATATACGCGCTCTCCTTCAAAAACCGAGCTTGCATAGTGAAGGCCATGGGTTAGGACGTGCAGCTTTGCCTGCTCCCAGTCAACAAGACTGCCATCAAGCCATATTTTTCCAGTCATTTGATCGTAGGGTATGCTGCTCATGTATAAATTGTTTTCAATTAATTTTAATTCTAATATAATATATGTCAGCAATACTGACTACATAAATAAGATTATGAATGATTTTTTATATTTAAGAGAAAACAACATCAAGAAAATTATTGAATTAATGTTAGAGGCTTACACAGAATCTTACTCCGATCCTTATGAAATTTTGAAAAAAAATTCCTTTGGTAGAGCCCACCATAGACTCATTTGTACTGTGAATGCCAATCCTGGGATGAAAGTTGCTGATTTAATCAAAAAATTAAAGATTACAAAACAAAGCTTAAGTCGTGTGTTACAAGAGCTTATTAAAGACAAAATTATTTCACAGTCCAAAGGTGAGATTGATGGTAGACAAAGATTACTTCATCTTACAGAAAAAGGAGAGAAAATTAGTAAAGAAATATTTAGTATTCAAAAAGAGAGGATACTCAAGGCCTTTAAAGAATGCGATTCTCAAGAGGTGCTTAACTTTAAAAAAGTATTAAAAAAAATTATTAATAATTAAATGAAAATAGATGAGAAAAAGCATATTTTAATTGTAGATGATGATGACAGGATAAGAGAACTTACAAAAGAATATCTTCAAAGTAACAATTTCTACACGACGACTGCCAAAAACTCTAACGATGCAAAAAATAAAATAAAATTAATTAAATTTGATTTAATTATTTTAGATATTATGATGCCAGGTCAAAACGGGCTAGAGCTAACGAAAGAAATCAAAACAAGTAGTGATCAGCCTATCATCCTACTTACTGCAATGGGAGGCACTTCTGATAGGATTTGTGGACTAGAGACAGGTGCTGATGATTACTTGCCCAAACCATTTGAGCCCAAAGAGCTTCTTTTAAGAATAAAAAATATACTCAAGAGAGTTCAGAAAAATAAAAATTTAAATCCCATACTAAAGTTTGGAGATATAAGAGTGGATTTAGAAAAAATGTCCATCAAATCAAAATCTGGTGAGACAAAACTAAATGCTGCAGAAAAATCTCTTTTAGAAAATATGATTTTATCAGTGGGACAGATTTTTCATAGAGAACAAATATCTAAAATAGTTCATTTAACTAAAGAAAGAGCTGTCGATGTTATGATTACAAGATTAAGACAAAAAATAGAGCCAGACCCAAAAAATCCAAAGTATTTACAAACTGTTCGGGGCAATGGTTATATTCTTTGGACTGATTAAAGATGTTAAAAAAATTTTTACCTAAAACTATTTTTTTTCGATATTTATTTATTATAATCACTCCTATTGCGCTATTGCAGCTCATTTTAATTGTAGTTTTTTTTGACAGTCTCTGGATTAAAACTAATAAAGAGCTAGTAAGAACTTTGGCTGGTGAAATTAATGCAATAACAGAGGTTTATATAGATCCGAAAACAAGAAAAGATTTTAATTTCATAAAAAAAGTTTTAGAAAAAAAATTGATTTTAAAAATTAATGTTAAAAAAAATCATAAACTTCCTAAATTTAAAAATGCATTTACATATAGCTTGCATGATCAGCTTTTAGAAGAGCGGCTAAGTAAAGATCTACGAGTACCATTTTGGTATGACACCAAAAGCAAAAAGGATGTTGTTGATATTAGGATTAGTACTAACAAAGACGTAATTCAATTTATTGTTTTAAAGTCTAGAATTAGAAACTCTTCTGCAAGAATTTTTATTTTATGGATCACTATTCCATCTTTCTTTTTGCTTTTAATATCCATTTTGTTTTTAAGAAATCAAGTGAGACCTTTTTCTATTCTTGCAGATTCTGCTGAAAAGTTTGGTAAAGGCCAATATGTTCCTGAATTAAAACCAACTGGAGCAGTTGAGGTCAGAAAAGCAATCATTGAATTTGAAAAAATGAAAAGAAGAATTTTACGACACATCAGTCAAAGAACAGCCATGCTTTCAGGTATTAGTCATGACCTAAAAACGCCCCTAACTAGATTAAAATTACAAATTGAAATTTTAAATAAAAATAATTCTTTAGACAAAATTAAAGAAGACATTCTAGAAATGGAAAAAATGATCTCTGAATATTTGGACTTTTCGACTACCCAAGAATCTGTCAATTCGATACAATTTAATCTTTCAAATTTAATGACTGAAATTATTCACAAATATTCCAATAAATCTCTTACTCTGCAGTGTAATGAAAAAATATTTATGACTGGGAGGCAGCACTTAATAAAAAGATGTATATACAATCTGATCGACAACTCTTTAAAATATGCTGGCAATGCTGATGTTGGAATAAAAAAAACAAAATCACAAATAGAAATTGCAGTTGAAGATAAGGGGCCAGGCATACCTGAAAATGAAAGAGAAAGAGTATTAAGACCCTTCTACAGATTGGATAAAAGCAGACAAATGTCTGAAGGTAGTGTTGGCTTGGGCTTATCAATAGTCCAAGATATAGTTAACTCTCATGGTGGAACTATTAAATTTACTGAAGGTAAAAATAAATCAGGTTTAAAAGTGACCCTAACATTTCCCGCCTAATGATTGTTCATAATTTTGATCCTGTCTTAATAAACTTGGGGTTTCTTTCTATACGATGGTATTCGCTAGCATATATTTTTGGAATTTTTTTTGGTGTTTATTGGGGGAAATACTTAATTAAAAAAAACTTTTCAAATGCGAATTTATCTGAACAAAATCTTGATGATTACGTCGTGTGGGCGGTCTTGGGAATCATCTTTGGTGGTAGGCTTGGATATGTTTTCTTTTATGATTTTGGTTTTTATTTATCGAATTTGGCGGAGATAGCAAAAGTCTGGAATGGTGGAATGTCATTCCACGGAGGTTTAATTGGCATAGTAATATCATCTTTTGTATTTTCTAAAAAAAATAAAATCTCATTTTGGTCATTAACAGATGTTTTGGCATGCATATCCCCCATTGGTATTTTTTTAGGAAGAATTTCAAATTTTATTAATGGTGAGTTAGTAGGAAAAGCAACGGATGTTTCTTGGTCATTTATTTTTCCAAATTACGATCAAATAGCAAGACACCCATCTCAACTATATGAGGCATTGCTAGAGGGGCTATTATTGTTTTTTATTATGAATTCTTTGGTTAAGAGGTTAAGTGAAAAAAATGGCTACCTATCTATTGTTTTTTTAATGAGCTATTCTTTTTTTAGAATCATTGCGGAAATTTTCCGAGAACCAGATCAGCATTTAGGCTATTTGTACTTTGGATTTAGCATGGGAACACTACTGAGTCTTTTAACAATTTTTTTCGGAAGCTTTTTTATAATATGGAAGTCAAAAAATGATTTTAAAAAAAATTAAAAAAAAAAAAATTCTTCCTCTAGATCAATATATAGATTTTTGTCTCTACAAATTTAAAGAGAGCTATTATCAAAAAAAAACCAAATTTGGACACGGTGGAGATTTTGTAACTTCCCCGCATGTATCTAGTATATTTTCTGAAATGATAGCTATTTGGATTGTTCTTTTTTGGAATAAAATTAAGAAACCAAAAACTCTCAATATCTTAGAGCTAGGCCCTGGAGACGGAACTATGGGAAAGGATATAATTTCAAGTTTAGGTAAAATAAATTTCTTTAAATCTAAGGTTAATTATTATTTTTTAGAAAAGAGCAAAAGTTTAAAAAAAATTCAAAAAAATACACTTAAAAATGAAAAAAATATTTACTGGATTAATAATCTTAAAGACTTTAAAAAAAAAGATAATTTGATTATTCTTGGCAATGAGTTTTTTGATGCTTTGCCCGTTAAACAATTTAGCAAAAGTGGAGATTCCTGGTTTGAAAAATATGTGTTTTTTAATAAAAAAAAACATCTTAGCTTCGTATTTAAAAAAGCAAAGTTAGAATCTATTAGAAGAATTGAAAAAATTTACAATTTAAAAATAAATAAATTTATTGAATATCCTCCAATTTTAGAAAAGCTTATAAAGAATATTTCCGATCTTTTAAAAAATAAAAATTCTATTTTTTTAACCATTGACTACGGGGAAGACTCCAGAATTTGCAATGATACCGTTCAGGCTATTTACAAGAATAACAAGTCTAATATTTTACAAAATGTAGGCGAAAGTGATATTACATACCAGGTAAACTTTTTTCACTTAATAAAATTATTTAAAAAAAATAAATTGCATCTACTTGAATTTACCACCCAATCAAACTTCTTACAGAAACTAGGGATTAAAGAGAGGGCTATCAACGCCAAAAAGAACGTAAAAAAAAATCAACAGTTGCTTTTGGACAGTGCATTAAAAAGACTTTTGCACCCCTTAGAAATGGGAAGTCTATTTAAAGTTTTGATAATATCCAACCAATACAATACTGACTTTAAATATGATATTTAAATCAAATTCATTTTCTAAAAACAGCAATATTCATCATGCTTTTTTTTCTAGAAAGAATGGAGCTTCCAAAGGAATTTACGGGTCATTAAATTGTGGATTGGGATCTAAAGATAAAAAAAAACACGTTTATCAAAATATTGAAATCGTCAAAAAAAAAATTAAAACAAAATTTTTATTCTTACTTCACCAGCAACATGGCAATAAAATAATAACTCTTAAAAAAATACCATCAAAAAATAAAATAAAAATTGGATATGCCGATGGCATATTTACTGATCTTAAAAAAGTTGCGATAGGAATTCTTACAGCTGACTGTGCTCCTGTTCTATTGTCAGACAAAACAAATAAGTACATTTGTTGCGTCCATGCTGGCTGGAAAGGAGCTTTTAGCGGTATTATTAAAAATGCTTCGACATTATTTAAAAAAAACAAAATAAAAGCAAAAGATATTAGGGTGTGCGTAGGTCCTTGCATTTCTAAAGAGAAATATGAAGTTCAGCTAGATTTTTATAATAAATTTATTTCTAATAACAAAAAATACCACGATCATTTTTCCTTCAAAAGAAACAAAATTTTTTTTGATTTAAGATCTTTTATAATTGACCAAATATTAAAAGCCAGGATACCAAAATCAAATATTTCTCATATTATGAAGGACACCTTTGCAAATAAATCTTTATTTTTTAGCCACAGAAGATCTGTTGCAAAATTAGAGAAGGACTATGGTAGAAACTTATCCATAATCAGAAAATCTGATTGAACGAACTGAACAATAAGTGTATAAAAAAATCTAATGAAAATTGTATCAGGAACTAACAACCCTATTTTAAGCAAAGAAATTTCAAAACACCTTAAAACTAAACTTGTTAATAGTAATATTAGAAGGTTTGCCGATTCAGAAGTCTATATTGAAATCAATGAAAATATGAGAGGTTCTGAAGTATTTGTGATTCAAGGAACTTCTTATCCAGCAAATGACAGCATTATGGAATTGCTGGTTTGTATAGATGCGCTAAGAAGAGCTTCTGCAAAAAACATAACTGCTGTCCTGCCCTACTTTGGATACGCAAGACAAGACCGAAAAGTAACACCGCGATCCCCCATTAGTGCAAAGCTTGTTGCAAATTTAATTACAAATGCAGGAGCCAATAGAGTTTTAACTCTTGATCTTCATGCAAACCAAATACAAGGTTTTTTTGACATCCCAGTAGATAATCTTTTTGCATCTCCTATTTTTGTTAAAGATATAAAAAAAAATATTAAATCTAAAAACCTGGTGTGTGTAGCCCCAGATGTTGGAGGGGTAGAGAGAGCAAGGGCCTTGGGTAAAAGACTGAATGCAGAACTTGCAATCATCGATAAAAGAAGATCTGGACCAGGAAAGTCTCAAGTTATGAATGTCATAGGAGAAGTGAAAGGTAAAACTTGTATTATCATAGATGACCTTGTTGATAGCGGTGGTACAATTTGCAATGCAGCTACGGCTCTAATTGAAAAGGGGGCAAAAGAAGTGTACGCCTACGTTGTTCATGCAGTTTTAAGTGGAGATGCAGTTAAAAAAATACAAAAATCCAAAATAAAGCAATTTGTAGTTACAAATTCTATTGATAATAAGCAAAAAACAAAGGGTTCTAAAATCAAAATTATAAGTGTTGCCTCACTATTGGGAGAGGCCATCAACAGAATATCCGAATCCAGGTCTGTTTCTAAGTTATTTAAATAATATAAAAGACAATATTTTAATAAACAAATCTTGAGTTTATTCTCTCATTGTTATACAACCTGCTTTCTTATGGAAAACAATTTAACCAGTCTCGAAGCTAATATCAGAGAAACAAAAACAAAATCCGATATTAAAAAACTAAGAATTGATGGCTTTGTACCTGGAGTTCTTTATGGAGATGTTGAATCAAATTTAAAATTAACGGTTAAAAAAAATGCTTTAGAAAAGTTATTAAAAATAGGTAACTTTATGAGTACAGTTATTGACGTTAAAGTAGCTGGTAAGGAATACAAAGTTTTGCCAAGGGATATAGAATTTAACAAATTAACCAATCAGCCTATTCATGTAGATTTTCAAAAAATATCTGCTGGAACAAAAGTTGTTGTTTGGATACCAGTAAAATTTATAAATGAGAGTATTTGCCCAGGTTTAAAAATGGGTGGTGTTCTAAATATAGTAAGAAGAAAAGTTGAATTAAATTGTCCAGCAGATCAGATTCCTGCAGAACTAGTTTGTGATCTTGGGGAAAAACAACTTAATGAAAGTATTCATATTTCATCCATCAAACTACCGGAAAATGTAAAGCCAACAATTTTAGATAGAGATTTCACTATTGCAACTGTAGCCGCTCCTACGGTTGTTAAAGAGCCTGAGCCGGCTGCAGCAGCAGCAGAAGGTGAGGCAGCAGCTGAAGGTGAGGCAGCGACGGCTGGAGAAGGTGCTGCTGAAAATAAAGATGCGAAACCTGAAGAGGATAAAGCAAAAGCGCCTGCCGACAAAAAGAAATAGTAGATGTTCTTATTTGTAGGTCTAGGAAATCCAGATCCCAAACACAAAAACAATCGTCACAATATTGGCTTTATAATTATCGATAGCTTAAACAAAAGATTCAATCTCTCTAAACAAAAACCAAAGTTTAAAGGCCTGCTAACAAATGGTGAAATAAATAATCAAAAATTAATTTTAGTAAAGCCATTAACTTTTATGAACAATTCAGGGACCTGCATCCGGGAAATTCAAGATTACTACAAAATTATTCCAAAAAATGTTTTTGTATTTCATGATGATTTAGATTTAGAAATTGGAAAAATAAGATGTAAAGTTGGAGGTTCGAGTGGTGGGCACAATGGCATTAAATCTATTGAAGATGCTATAGGTCCTAATTTTTATAGAATCAGAGTGGGTATTGGACATCCAGGTGAAAAAAAATTAGTGGATAGTCATGTTCTTAACGATTTTACTGATGAAGAAACTGAAGTTATTGACATGTCTGTTCAAAAACTTTTAGATAATGTGCATCTCTTAATTGAAAGAGATCTAGATAACTTTTCGAGCAAAAGCAATATTTAATGAGTTTTAAAGTTGGCATCGTAGGTCTTCCAAATGTTGGGAAGTCAACCATGTTTAATGCTCTTACTAAATCAAAAAATGCAGAGGCAGCAAACTTTCCTTTTTGCACAATAGAACCAAATGTTGGAGTGGTTTCTGTCCCTGATGAGCGTATTGAAAAAATAAGCAAAATTGCAATCTCTAAAAAAACTATACCAACACTTATTACCTTTGTTGATATTGCAGGGTTAGTAGCTGGTGCCTCTAAAGGCGAGGGTTTGGGTAATAAATTTTTATCTCATATTAGGGAAGTAGATGCCATAGTGCATCTTCTACGCTGCTTTGAATCAGATGAAATTCAAAATGTTAACAAAACAGTAGATCCTGTGAGAGATTTTGAAATTATTGAAACAGAATTAATGTTGGCAGATTTAGAATCTTTAGAAAAAAGGATTGGGAAGAAAAATAAAAACGTTGTTGAAAATGAAGATCTTAATAAATTGCTAGAGCAAGCTTATGCGCTACTAAAAGATGGAAAAAATCCCTATAGCCTAAGGAATGATTTTGATTCTAAAATTATTAATAGCGCGTCTATCTTAACGCTAAAACCAAAGATAATTGTTTGTAACACTGGAGAAGAGAGCATTGTAAGTGGAAATCAATATACAAAATTAATTGAAGAACATTTTAAGGGAGAGCAGATTGTCAATATATCTGCAGAGATTGAACAGCAAATCACTGAGCTTGGAGATTCGGAAGCATCAGAATTTATGAAAGATTTGAATATTCAAGAAACAGGATTGGATCGAGTAATTAGATCAAGCTATAAAGCTCTCGCCCTAAGTACCTATTTTACTGCGGGACCAGAAGAAACTCGTGCGTGGACCATTCCCACTGTCTGCAAAGCTCCTGATGCTGCTGAAGTTATACATACCGATTTTAAAAAAGGTTTTATTAAAGTAGAAACTATTGGCTATGAAGATTTTATACAATGTAACGGAGAATCTGGAGCTAGAGATAAAGGTAAATTAAGAATTGAAGGAAAAGACTACTTGGTTAAAGATGGAGATGTTTTACACTTTAGGTTCAATACGTAACCAAATCTTCTTTTTAATTAAATAAACTAAAATAGTTAAAATTAATAAATAAATTACAGATTTAAATCCCAATTCTTTTCTTGCTTCCAAATGGGGTTCCGCTGCCCAAGTAAGAAAACTAACCACATCTTTTGCCATTTGTTCTTGGCTAGCTTTGGTCCCGTCAGTATACTCAATAACTCCCTCGCTTAAGGGGCTTGCCATTCGTATTTTATTACCTGTCATATATTTATTATAATACACACCCTCTTCTAGCTTGATATTTTCTGGAGTTTTTTCTTCGTAGCCCATCAATACAGAGTAGATATAATCAGACCCTCCTGGTCTAGCTTTTACTAAGACAGACATGTCTGGTGGATATGCTCCGCCATTGGCAGCTCGGGAAGCATTATGATTAGGATAAGGACTTGCAAATCTGTCAGATGGCTTTCTAGATCGTTGGAACATTTCTCCATCATTATTTGGGCCGTCTGTAACTTCAAATTGTGAGGCAATAGCTTTTACTTCTTCTGCTGTAAACTCTGGGCCACCCTTTTCTGCCAAATTTCTATAACTCAACAGACTCATTGAGTGACAAGAGGCACACACTTCTTTGTAGACTTGATAACCTCTTTGAAGGGAAGCTCTATCAAATTTACCAAAAAAACCATTAAACGACCAGTCAGGCTTTAAAAGTTGAACATTAGATTCTTTAGAAAAAGAAACATTTGAAATTAAAACAAAAATTACAATAAGAGCAATTGGCTTAAATTTTGAGCAAAATAATTTCATAAGCTATTTATTAAATAATTTAATAGTTTTTATCTTTCCCTGCCTCTTCCACTCTTCAAACTCATGAATACTGTCTGGCATTGGCAACGGTTTTTCTATTAGGGAAACAAGGGGTGCCAATATTAAGAAGAATGCAAACCAAAAAGCAGTCCCTATTCTTCCTATAACTAAATAAACTCCTTCTGCTGGCGCTCCCCCAATATACATAAGAACAAAAAAATCTAGAACAAACAAAAATACACACTGTTTCCATATGGGTCTAAAAACACTAGATCTAACTTTGCTAAAATCTAACCACGGTAATAATCCCAGTATTGCAATACTACTAACCATCGCAATAACTCCCATCAACTTGTCAGGTATGCTTCTCAAAATTGCATAAAAAGGCAGAAAATACCATTCTGGTACAATGTGGGCTGGAGTCACCAATGGATTGGCGGGTATATAATTATCTGGATGGCCTAAATAATTTGGTGCGTACATCATGACTGCAACAAATATTAATAAAAAAACTAACATTCCAACCAGATCCTTGCTCGTCGTAAATGGAGAAAAAGAAACGGTATCTCTTGTGTCCTTCGGTTCTATTCCTGATGGATTGTTAGAACCAACAATGTGAAGAGCAATTACATGAAAGACAACTATACCAACTATTAAAAATGCGATTAACCAATGTAGCACATAAAATCTATTTAATGCAGCGTCTCCAACAGAGTAGTCTCCCCATAACCACGTAACCACTGACTCACCTACCAGAGGAATTGCGGAGAAAAGGTTTGTTATAACGGTAGCCCCCCAATAACTCATTTGTCCCCACGGCAAAGTATATCCAAGAAAAGCTGTCGCCATCATTAAAAAAAATATGACAATTCCAATTAACCACATTAGCTGGCGTGGCTCTTTATAAGATCCGTAGTATAATCCTCTGAAAATATGAAGATACAAAGCGATAAAGACAAAGGAAGCTAGGTTCATGTGAGCATAACGAATTAGCCATCCGAAATTTACATCTCTCATTATCTTTTCTACAGAATCAAAGGCATATTTTGCATCGGGCTTATAATGCATTCCCAAACTTAAACCCGTCACTATCAAAAGTATTAAACAAATCGTTAGAATGCCACCGAAACTCCAAAAATAACTCAAGGATTTTGGAACTTGGAAATCTAAATATTCGTGCTTAAACATTCTAATGATAGGAAGTCTATTGTCTATCCAGCCTGTAACACCAGTATAGGGTGAGCCCCCAACTTTGTTTGTGTGGACCGGCTTGTATTGTTGATTTGGTTTTTCAGAGCTCATTAAAAAAAATATTAACCTATTTTTATCTTATTGTTACTAACAAATTCATATTTGGGAACTTCTAAATTGGTCGGAGCTGGACCTTTTCTAATTCTTCCTGAGGTATCGTAATGCGATCCATGGCATGGACAGAACCATCCATTATATTCTCCTTTACCTCCAATGGGTACGCACCCAAGATGTGTACACACTCCAACAACAACTAACCACTCTGATTTTTTAACTCTATCTTTATCTTCTTGGGGATCTATTAAATCCTTCATGCTTGTTTGTTCAGCTTTTTGAATTTCCTCTTTCGTTCTTCTCTTAATAAATACTGGCTTTCCTCTCCAGAGAACTGTTATTTCTTTACCCTCTTGTATATTTGAAATATCAACTTCTATAGAGGCAAGTGCCTTCACAGAAGAATCTGGATTCATTTGAGATATAATAGGGAGCACAGCAGCCCCTACTCCCACCGCCCCAACAGTTGCGGTTACAGTTGTTAAAAAATCTCTTCTTGTAGACTTATCTTTATTGTTATTATTGCTCATTTTTAAATAGTATAATTCATGTATATATGAAAAATTAACAATATAGTTCTACAGCCACGATGACGCATAATAACAAAAACAATGATTAATATTGCTCTTTATCAACCAGATATACCACAAAATACCGCTGCAATCATCCGAATCTGCGCTTGTTTTGATATCAATTTAGAAATTATAAAACCGTGTGGCTATTTTTTTGATAAAAAAAAACTAGATAGAATTTATTTAGATTATTTGGATATTTGCAACCTGCGATTTTATGAATCGTATGATGATTTTTTTTCAAAAAAAAAAGATACTAGGTTAATTTTATTAACAACCAAGTCTAATAGCGATTATACAAAATTTTTATATAAAAAAAATGATACGTTAGTTTTTGGAAAAGAAAGTGCTGGAGTTCCAGAAAAAATACATAATAGTATTCAAAATAAACTTACAATAAAAATGAATAAAAAAACAAGATCATTTAATATAGCGTCATCTGTTGCAATTGTAGCCTCAGAAGCTTTAAGGCAAATTAATTTATAAGAATGAACTCTATTCATTTAAGAAAAAAAACTACTACTAAATGGTTTAGGGACTTGAGAAATTTAATTTGTAAAGATTTTGAATATTTTGAAAATAACAATTCAAAAAAGAAAGTAAAATTTACTAGATCTAAATGGAATAAATCTAAAATCAAATCCGAGGGCGGGGGAGAAATATCAATACTCAGAAATGGAAATATTTTTGAAAAAGTGGGTGTTAATATTTCTGTAGTTAATGGTCGCTTTGATAAAAATTTTAAAAACAAAATTCCAGGAACTAAAAAAAGTTCTAAATTTTGGGCATCGGGAATTTCGGTTGTTGCCCATTTTCAAAATCCCAAAATACCTTCTTTGCATTTTAACACTCGTTACATTATTACATCCAAAGAATGGTTTGGGGGAGGTATGGATGTTACACCATGCATAAAAGATGATAAACAAAAAAAATATTTTCATCAAGAATTAAAAAAAATGTGCTCCAATCATAATAAGAACTATTACAAACTTCATAAACTAAATTGTGATAAATATTTTTTTTTACCTCATAGAAATGAACCTAGGGGTGATGGTGGAATTTTTTACGATTATCTAAATTCTAACTGGGAAAAAGATTTTCTATATACAAAAGATGTAGGGGAAGTTTTTTTAAAAATAGCCAAAAATATTATTAAAAAAAAAATGAAACAAAAATGGACAAAGAAAGATAGAGAAAAACAACTTATAAAAAGAGCAAGATACGCAGAATTTAATTTGCTGCATGATCGTGGTACAAAATTTGGTTTATCTACGGGTGGAAATATTGAGGCTATATTTATGTCTTTACCACCTCTAGCTTCGTGGTAATAATTAACCTCAATGGAAAAAGAACCTATTACTATACAAGGACTTGAAAAGATTAAGTCTGAACTTGATACGAGAAAGCACACAACTAGATCTAAAATAGTTATGGCGATTTCGGAAGCAAGATCCCATGGAGATTTAAAAGAAAATGCTGAGTATCATGCTGCTAAAGAAGAGCAGGGTTTAAATGAAAAAAGAATTCAAGAATTAGAAACTTCGATTGCTATGGCTGAAGTAATAGATATTAGAAAAATCCCAAATGATAACAAGGTTATTTTTGCCAGCACAATCATAGTTAAAGATTTAGATAGTGATAAAAAAAATACCTACAAGATAGTCGGTAGAGATGAGGCCGATGTAAAAAATGGTCTAATCTACTACAAGTCTCCTCTTGGTCGTGGATTTATAGGAAAAAATAAAGAAGATTTTGTTGTTATAGAAACTCCTTCTGGTGAAAAAAACTTTGAAATTGTTGATGTTGAATATATTTAACTATTTTGAGAATTTTTCATTCCACTCCTAATCACTTAAATTCACAATGCTGTTAAAGTCTGGATAAATGTATGAAAAAAAATCCTTAATCAGTGAGTTTTTTTCAATTTTTAACTTTGGATTGATTGTAATTATTTTTTTTAATTCAGTTTTTAATCTATTTTGGGATAAATTTTTAATATTATCTTTATTTTTAAAAATCTGCTCCAAGACATAAGGATCATGTTCGTGACTAGAGTAGGAATAAAAAAATCTCAAATATCTTAAGGCCCTAACATAATCTTCATTAATGCTAGTTTTTGCATTTTTTATAAATTTAATTTTACCATTTATTAAATCTTCTTTCCCATTGTGTGGATCGAATAATTGAAAACCTTCGTTGCTCTTTGTATTTATTTCACAATAAATAGCATTTATTGTGAAATCTCTTCGTTGAGAATCTAACTCCCAGTCTTTGATAAATTCTATTTTGGCATATCTTCCATCTTGCAATAAATCTTTTCTAAGAGTCGTAATTTCAAAAAAATAATTATTAATATAGGCAGTTACAACTCCAAAATTAATTGCTTTAATATTAGTTTTAATGTTTTCATTTTCTAATATCTTAACAATTTCTTGAGGTGGGAAACTGGTTGCTAAATCTATGTCTTTTATTTTATGGCCTAAAATTAAATCACGCACACATCCACCGACAAACTTTGTGGAAGTATTTTCTTCGCTACTCAATGGATTTAGGAGTTTGTAAATTTTAACTGCTTCTGGAATGTTGCTTATAATATTTAGCATACAAAATGGCTGGGGCTCCAGGGATCGAACCTGGGATGGCGGTATCAAAAACCGCTGCCTTACCGCTTGGCTAAGCCCCAATATATCTAGTTATGTAATTGTTTTCGTCTTTGCTGTCCAATAACTTCTGTAACGGGTTTTAACCAATTTTTCACATTTTAAAAGGGTTTTTTTACTCTTGAAAATAGCAAAACAACAAGACCCACTACCTGTCATTTGCACAAAATCACACATTTTTTGTTTTTTCAAATATTCAATTACATTTCCTATTCTAGGATTAATTTTTTTGGCAGCATGCACAAGGTCATTGTTTGCGGTATGAAAATATTCATAAATATTTTTTTTAATTGTTTGTTGAGTTTTTTTAATACTGAATGTTTTACTAAATGATTTATTTTTTTGATAAATAGTTTTTGTAAAGTTAGGTTTGTTTGGGTAGATCAGTAAAACGCTCAACCTAAATTTGTGTTTAAAAATATTTATTCTTTCACCATAATGGGAAATAAATTTAGGATATTTATTTAAAAATATTCTAGAATCGAATCCTATTTTATTTAGAATTTCTAATAATATTTTTTTTTCTACATTTAAATTAAATTTTTTTACCAGAAACAATAGTACAGTAACAGCATTGGATGAGCCTCCGCCCAGTCCAGATCCTACGGGAATATTTTTTTTCACCTTAATAATAAAATTTTTATTTCTTATTTTTTCATTAATATTTTGCAATGATGATAAGGCGGTAACTATTGAATTGTCATGTGAAGATATTGTTTTAGAAAATTTTCCCAAAAAAGTTATTTTTGTTTTTTTGGTCAAGGTTTCGTTAATAGTAATTTCGTCATATAGACCAATCAATGAAACAAGGCTTTCAATTAAATGATATTTGTTTGGTGCTTTTTTAAGAACTCTGAGATGAAGATTTATTTTAGCAGGAGATTTTAGTGTGGTTTTTTTAATTAATGCCATTTAATATTTTTTCTTTTATTTTAGCTTTTCTGTCTTTTTCAAGAGACTGCAATTTAAGGGCATTGCTCCAGACATACTTTGCTTGTATCTTTTTATTATTCTTCCAGAGTACGTCTCCATAATGATCATAAACTTCGGCTTCATTGGGAGCTTTCGTATAGGCCAATTCCAATAATGACTCTGCTTTTTCAAAGTTATTTAGTAAATAATGAGCCCAACCCAAAGAGTCTACTACATATCCATGCTCCCATTTACTTATATCAACAGCTTCCTCTAATAGTTGAAGCGCCTTGTTATAATGAATGCCTCTTTCCAGCCAGCTGTATGCCATATAATTCAATACCCGATATTCTTTTGGTGACTGCTTTAAAGATAGGATAAAATCTTTATCTGCAAGAGACCATTGCTTCAAGCGTTCCTTACAAATGCCTCTTGAGTAATAAAACCTCCAATCCAAATCTTTTTGATTTGCATGCTTTTCTGCTTGATCGTAGTAACTAATGGCCTGGTTATAATCCTTGATAGATCGGTAGTAGTCTCCCATATTCATTAACTTAGAAAAATGAAAGTACTTATTTTCTGACAAGTATTTTATTAAATTTTTAAGAACAGGCTCATTTTTTTTAGTCAAATTATCCTGGTCAAAAGATAATTTATTAAAATTTACATACCAATAAAATTCTCCCCCCAAGTTAGAAATGCTTTGAGAAAGCTTTTCATCAAAGCCTAAGCTCTGCTTTGAAACAAGCTGATTTTCAAAAATTAACAATTTGTTTGAAATAAAAGATGGGTTTAAATAATTAGATAAAGAAAAAAATAATTTAGACAGGCTTGTTCGATCCTGCTGTTGAAATAAATTTGAAAATAAATACAAAAGTTCAGAAATTCCATGGTTAATATTTACCGATTCATAAGAACCTTTGAAAAAAGACAAATTGTTGTCTGTTAAGGCCATATAACTCTGCTTGGTTAATAAATTATTGGGATTAATTTTTAATTGATTTTCAATTACTCGCTTAGCTTCATTAATTTTATTTTTTTCTACAAGATAAATGACATGAAAAAAATGATAACGACCTAACTGGTTTTTGCTTAGAATTTCTTTGCTTGCTTTTAAATACAAGTCATTGTTTTGAACATGCCCATACAGAAGTAAGCTTTGAATTAACTTTATATTTGGAAATGATGTCTCAAAACTATTAATTTTTTTTTCTTGATTGGTCTCATTGGATAGTGACACATTAAGCCATAACTGGACATAGTTCTTCAGCTCTTTAAATAAAACATTATTTGTTTTAATTGATTTAAATTTTTTTTTAGCGAGAAAATAATTTCTATTATTAATTAAATGAACACCTTCTATAAATTGAAATAAAAAAGTTTCTTTTTGAGAAGGATCGAGTCTAGCAATCAATTTGTTGGCGCTGTCTATTTTTCCATCCACAACCAGAGAAAAGATGTATTGTGAATTATAGTCTGCATGCACTGCAGAAAGTGATTGGGCTTTAGAAAAGTGTTTATTAGCTTGGCTAAATTTGTCACTATTTAGCATTATCGATCCTTTTAAGTAGGACGAAATTTTATCATTCGTTATATACCCACTTGAAGCAGAATATATTGATGCATTAAGAGAAGTAGGGTTAAATACAATACAAATTATTAAAAATATGAATAAATTATTTAATCTATAAGTCATGTCTACCAAAAATTCAAAAAATTACTCTAACGAAAGTGTTAAAGAATATTACCACTCAACAGGACTGTATGACAGTATAATTTATAAAAAAAATATAACCAATCAAAACCTATCAAAAGAGGAGATAATTGAAAACCTTCTACTCAAAAATAAAAAGCTTTCTAATAAAGTTACTGGAACTAATAAAAAAATTATTTTATCAAATAAAAATTACAAATCTAAAATCATGGTTTTGGGGGACATGCCTAGCCAGAAAGATATAGATAATAATGAATTATTTTCTGACGATTCTGGAGAACTTCTTACAAAAATGTTAGGTGCAATTTCTATTGATTCCAGTCAAGTATATTTAGCAAATATCATTCCTTTTTACTTAACAAAAGAAGAGGGTAAAAATATAAAAAAATACAATTCCCTTTTAAGAAAAATTGTACATGAACATATTTCTACCATTAACCCTGAAACGATATTGTTGCTTGGCTCATTCGCTCTACAAACTTTATTTGGAGAAGAGTATTCTATTGCAAAAAATCGTGGCCAGTGGCTTTCTTACTCTGCTGCGAACAATTCTATTAACATCATTCCTTCGTTTCATCCTACTTTTTTACTTAAACAACCAAGTCAAAAGAAAAAATCCTGGGAGGATTTGCAGAAGCTTCAAAAAAAATTAAATAATGCTTAATTTTAAAAGAGAGCTTCAAATTTCTAATAATATTATAGGAGTAGATGAGGTTGGGAGAGGTCCATTGGCTGGTCCTGTGGTTGCCGCAGCTGTAATACTTAATCCAGATATTTGCTTAAAAGAAATTAACGATTCAAAAAAAATTTCAAAGAAAACAAGAAATAATGTATTTTTTAAAATAATAAATCATTCAAAATTTGCGATAGGGTTTTCTAGTGTTGGGGAAATTGAAAAATACAATATTTTACAAGCATCTTTAACTGCAATGAAAAGAGCTGTGACTAGTTTGGGTATATTGAAATCAACTATATTGGTAGATGGCATTCATAGCTTTGATAAGAAAAATAAAAAAATTCTAACATTTGTTAAAGGAGATCAGCAATTTCCATCTATTGCAGCAGCATCAATTTTGGCAAAAGTACTCAGAGATAACTATATGTGCATTCTTGCAAAAAAATACAAAGGGTATGGATGGGAAAAAAACTCAGGATACGGAACTTCAGAACACATGGGGGCCATGAAAAAATTTGGTCTTACCCCGCTTCATAGAAAAAATTTTGCACCTGTCCACAAGATGTTGTTAAATAAATAAAAAAGACACTAATTGTACGCATTAGCAAATTGACTTTATTTGGACTTTGGAGTCTATTCTACTTATAGTTGAATATGAAAAACTCTAAAAATCCATACAAAAACAAGATTCTTCAAGGAAATTCTATTGAAATCCTCAAAAAAATTCCAGATGAAACTTTTGATTTAGTTTTTGCAGACCCTCCATACAATCTTCAGTTAGATAAAAGCCTTGAAAGACCTGATAGCAGCAAAGTAGATGCTGTGGACGATCAATGGGATCAGTTTTCATCCTTCAAAGCTTACGACCTATTTACAAATCGGTGGCTGAAAGAATGCAGAAGAGTATTAAAAAAAAATGGAACTATCTGGGTCATAGGAAGTTATCATAATATTTTTAGGGTGGGGAAAGAAATTCAGGATTTAAACTTTTGGATTTTAAATGATGTCGTTTGGAATAAAAGAAACCCAATGCCAAATTTTAAAGGAACACGTTTTACTAATGCCCATGAAACATTAATTTGGGCAGCAAAAGAGCAAAAGTCAAAATATACTTTTAATTACAATTCTTTAAAATGTTTCAATGACGATAAACAACTTCGTTCTGATTGGGAATTGGCTATATGCAGTGGAAATGAAAGATGTAAAAAAAACGGAACTAAAGCACACAGTACTCAAAAACCTGAAGCATTGCTCTACCGTGTAATACTCTCCACAACAAATAAAGATGATTTAATTTTAGATCCTTTTTTTGGCACTGGAACTACAGGCGCTGTAGCGAAGAAATTGGGAAGAAATTTTTTTGGAATAGAAAAAGAAAAAAAATACATTGAAGTAGCTAAAAAAAGAATAGATAAAATTAGACCTATAGAAGACGAGTACCTAAAAACAATTCAAAAAAAGCGGAACGAAAAAAGAATTCCTTTTGGAATGCTAGTTGAAAGTGGAATTATAGAACCTGGTATTAGTCTCTATGATAACAAAAAAAAATACACAGCAAAAGTTATGGCTGATGGAAGCATTGGCTGTAAAAATATTACTGGTTCCATTCATAAGGTGGGGGCAGAATTGGAAGGCGCACCATCATGTAACGGCTGGTCTTACTGGCATTTTAATATTGAAGGAAAACTTCAACCAATCGATTTATTGAGACAAAAAATTAGATCAAAAGCTAATTTTTAAATTTATAATTATAAATTTTTCCAAAATAAAATTTACTTATCATTGGGTACTTGCAAATAATTTTAATTAAAATATTTCTCACTGTCTTTAAAAAAGAATTGCTTAAGTGATAAATAAATAAGTTTCTGTAGGATTTGGATGAAATCATTTCTACCCTGCTAGCTCTAATAGATTTAAAATGGCTAATGTTTAAAATGTTTTTTTCAAACATTTGAGCAAGGCAAAAAGAGTCTTCTATAGCTTGGGCTGCACCCTGCGCTTGAAAGGGAGGCATAGCATGAGAGGCATCCCCTATTATAAAAACCTGATCTTGTCCAAAGTTAATGGTTGGACGATGGTAAATCGGCCATTTATAAACATTACTTGCAGAAGAAATTATTTTCTTTATTTCGTCATTTGCATTGTTAGAGATGTTCAAAAGCTCTTCCGAACTAGAAGCGGAGCTGTAATCAGCAGATAAAGAATTGGAATTGCTTGCAAATATTGAAGTAAAGCTAAAATCACCACTTTTGTTAATAGGATAAAAAACAAAATGCTTATTGTTTCCTAAAAAAAGATCAACATTTGTAGTTCTGCCTGAGTCGTACCCCTTAATAACACCACGATAGGCTAGTGCATTTATTTTTTTTAATGAGCTCTCCCATACCTTATTTCCAAATCTTGAAAAAATACCATCCGCAACTATGATAACATCAAACTTTTCATCTAATTTATTTGCACAATGAATTGTATTGTTTTGTATTGAAATCACCTCTTCATAACATACTTCTATTTTTTTCTTCAACTCACTTAATAAAAAAGTAATTAGATAGTTTCTATCCAGGGAAACATATTCTTCTTTATCGTTGTTAAAATAGTTTATATTTAGTTCAGCAATTTTGTTTTTGTTTTCATACTGAAAAATATTTACTTTGTGCACTTCGCTGAACTGCCCTGCATCTATCTGGTTGAAGTTAATTTTATTCAAAATTCTTCTTGCATTATTAGAAATCTGAATGCCTGTTACAGGCCTGTTGATGAATTCTTTTTTTTCGAAAATTTTTATTTTAAATTTACTGCTATCTTTTAAAAAGTTAGCAAAAACTAATCCTGCAATTCCTCCACCAATAATTCCAATTGTAATTTTATTTTTCATGATTGCTAGATACTTGTAAAAGTTTTTTAGCTAAAGTGGAAATAGTAAATTTTTTAATATCTTTCTGCCCCAACCAAAAATACTTTGTTTTATTAAAAATAACATTACTCAATGAAATAACTTTTATATGCATTAAAAAATTAGACATTTTATACCTCACCAAAGGTACCGATGATGAGCCGATCAGGGCTTTTTTAAAAACTTTATTTATAGTAACATTGTGCTTGTTGGTAGCAACTTCCACCAAGGGTAAGTTCACAAGTCCTTGAAGAAAATTAAATTTTTTATTGAATGAAAATAAAATTTTATTGTTTTTGGTAATAAAAAAAGCATTAAAATATTTTATTTGATAAGATTTTTTTTTAGCCCGATCCTTAAATGTATTTTTTTTAAAAGATATACAATGTGATTTAATTGGACATTTTGTGCAACCTGGTCTTATAGGAAGACACAATAATGCGCCCAACTCCATAATTCCTTGCATTAATTCACTAGAACCTTTTTTTACCTTCATTGAGTTTAATTTTTTTTCAATACTAAGAAGCAATTTTTTATTGTGCTTCAAATTAAAAACTCTAGAAATAACCCTTTTTACATTCCCATCTATTCCAATAAAAGATTGGTCTTTTGCTATTGAAAGAATAGCGGACGCTGTGTAATCCCCTATCCCTGGCAAATTTTTTAGATCTGAAAAAGAATCTGGCAGCTTGCCATTATGTTTTTGGAGCACTAATTTTGCAGTTTGGTGTAAATTTCTCGCTCTACGATAATAACCAAGGCCCTCCCATAATTTCAGCACACTCGCAATACGAGATTTTGAAAGAGTCCCAATAGTTCTAAATTTTTTATAGAACTTATTAAAATAGGGGATGACTGTGGATACTTTGGTTTGTTGAAGCATAAACTCACTCAACAACACCTTATAATCCCTATCTGAACTGCTGGTATAGCTTCTCCAGGGCAGGCTTCTTTGGTGTTTTTTATACCAAGAGATAATTTTTTTTGATATTGTTTGGCCCATATCGATTCATGAATAAATTTAATCAGCACAAAGTATATCAAGGATTAAAGCCAATCAAATCGCTTCTTCCAAAAGATGTTCGTAAATTAATTTCTTCTCACCAAAATTCTTTTGATGATCTTAAGTCAAAATGGAATACCATTGTTGGCAATGAAATAGCCCTGCTTTGCAAGCCTGATAAATTAAAGCAAAGCTCTATAAACAATGAAAAAGTCTTATTTATAAACGTTCCAAAAGAGCATATTATCGAAATTGACTATTCTAGAGACTATATTGTTGAAAAAACTAATTCATACTTTGGCTATAGCTTTATTAACAAGGTAATTATTAACTCTTTTAAGGTTAGTAAAGCAAAAAATGATACTGTAAACAAAGCCCCTATCTTAAATGAAGAATTGTCAAAAAAAATAAAATTAATAAAAAATGAAAAACTTCAAAATGCGTTTAATGAATTTTTTAAAAATGATAAATAAATTACTCAAAATTGCATTGGTTTTGTTTGCCTTTTCAAGTCCCGTATTAGCGAAACAAGATTCGGGTCATGTAATTGGGGAAAGAAATGCGAATATAACAATTGAAATATTTGCATCAATGACATGCCCGCATTGTGCAAAAGTACATTTAGAGGTTCTTCCGGGTATCATTGATAATTTTACCAAGAATGGAAAAGCCAAAGTTATTTTGAAAGATTTTCCACTAGATATTGCTGCTTTAAACGCCGCCAAAATATCAAAATGCATTGCAACTGATAGCGTGCTTAAATTTCATGATGCTATTTATTCTAAGCAATCAGAATGGATGCGCGGTAATAACATCGATGAAGTTAATCTGAAAATAAAAAAAATTGCTTCTAGTTTTGGAATTGACGACAAGCAATTTGAATCTTGTTTGGCCAATAAGGATAATGAGGAAATGGTTTTAAAAAGTCGAATTGAAGCAAAAAATCTTCACGATATTAATTCAACTCCAACTATTATAATCAATAATAAAAAATACACTGGAAATTTCTCTGTTAAAGACATTTCCAAATATATAAACAAAATAAAATAAAATATGAAATTTAAACAGCTCGAGGTGGTAGGTTTTAAGTCTTTTGCAGACAAAACTTCTTTTTACTTTGAGGATGGTCTGACCGGAATAGTAGGACCTAATGGTTGCGGAAAATCAAATATAGTTGAGGCTTTAAGGTGGTGCATGGGAGAAACTTCAGCAAAAAGTTTACGAGGCTCTGGTATGGAAGACGTCATCTTCTCTGGAACTACTTCTAGGGCATCTAAAAACTTGTGTGAAGTAGCTTTAAAGCTAGAAAATGACAATAGACTTCCTCAATTCAAAGACATGCCTGAAATTGAGGTGAAGAGAAAAATAGAAAAAGACAAGGGTTCAAAATATTTTTTGAACGGAAGGGAAGTCAGAGCAAAAGATGTACAAATTCTTTTTGCAGATCTTTCAACAGGGCCCCACTCTCCTTCTGTGGTTAGCCAAGGAAGAGTTGGATCCTTGGTAACAGCAAAGCCAACGGACCGAAGAGCAATTTTAGAAGAGGCTGCTGGAATTGGCGGTCTGCATGTCAGAAGGCATGAGGCAGAACTTAGGCTTACTGCAGCAGAAAATAATTTGAAAAAAGCTGATGATATTATGAAGCAAATTGAAAACCAGCTTAAGAACTTATTAAAACAAGCCGAGGAGGCTACCAAATATAAGGATATGTCCAATAATATTCAAAGTCTGGAAGCAAAATTAGTTTATTTTCAGTCTCAAGAAATTGAAGGTTCAATTCTTAGCGCTCAAGAAGAGCTTAGTGAAGTAGAAGATGAAATCAGTGCTGTTAATATTGATAAAAACTTTAATGAAAATGCCCTTAAAGAAGAGGGTAAAGAAATTAAGCCTCTTAGAGATGAAAATGCTGAACTCAATGCAAAGCTTCAAAGATTAAATTTAGAATTTGAGCAAATTAGTGAAGAAGAAAATAGGGCTAAAAATGAAATAGAGAAAATTAAGAAAGAAATTAAGCAGATCAATATTGATATTGATAGAGAAAAACAAATTGTAAATGACGCAACTTCTAATGAAAAAAGATTGTCGGCTGAGAAAAATGACATCTTAGAGATAAATCAAAATTCTTCTGAAATAGAGGAAAAAGCAAATAACTCCTATCAAGAATCTTTAAAAGAACTTAACCAGGAGCAAGATCTTTTAAACAAGCTATCAGATAAAATTTTTTCCCAAATTGGGGGGTTTGATTTTAACCTTATTAAAAACAAAACAGATCAACTTTCCTCTTCCATTAAAGAGGTGGCCCAAAGATTGAAAAAGCTATCAGGAGAAAATGACGAGTTAGATTCTGGGACGATAAAAAATCGTATTGATGAAATTCAAAATGAATTTATAAAAATGGAGGATTTGGCAGATAAAATTAATTTTGATCTTGAGGCAGCAGCTCCACAAGCTAACTTAAATTCAGACACAACAAACGCTCTTAAAAATGAATTTATTGAAAAAATAAAAACTATTTCTGAGCTGCAGGAAAAATATGCTTCTAGATTAAGCAAATACGAATCTATTAAGCAAGAGGCAACAAAAAGAAAGGGGCGACTAAGCATTATTGAAAGTGAAATAAAAAACTGGATCGACCTAAAAGAAAACTCTGAAAAAAAATTTTTAGAATTAAATGAACGATTTAAAGAAAATGAAAATGCCTTAAGTCAGGAAGAGGCAAAGCCAGGAAGCATTGCTGAAAAAAAAGGTACCTACGTTCAGAATATTAAAAACATTGAAGAAGATATTCTACAAATAAATGAAAAGCTAACTTCTAAAGAAGATTCTGTTCAATCTATTAATCAAAAGTTATATGATATCAATACTACTGTCCTAGGAATTACGGAAAGAAAAGTTAGAGCTCAAACAATTATTGAGGGGCTTAAGGAAAAGAAAAAAGAAATAGAGCTAAAATCTTTAACTGATTTTAAGCATCCAATTGCAGAACTGCCCACCTTTGCGGAAATTGATATTGATGAGCAAGTCAAAACTAGCGAAATTGAGAATCAAATTCAAAAGTTAAAAGATCGAAGAGAAAGAATGGGTGCTGTTAATCTAAGAGCTGACAATGAGACACAAGAACTACAAGATCAAATAGATAGAATGATGAACGACCGAAAAGATTTGGTTCAAGGTATTCAAAAACTCAAGAGCTCTATTAATGACTTAAATGAAAAAGGAAGAGAAAGATTGTTAGATGCTTTTGAAAAAGTAAGCAGAAAATTTAACGATGTGTATACAAAGCTTTTTGCTGGAGGAAATGCAAGATTGGAGTTAATAGAATCTGACGATCCTTTAGAAGCTGGCTTGGAGTTACTTGTGAGCCCTCCCGGTAAAAAACTACAGTCTATCACGTTGCTTTCTGGAGGAGAGCAAGCACTTACTGCAATGGCTTTAATATTTGCTGTTTTCTTAATTAACCCTTCTCCAATTTGTATTTTAGATGAGGTAGATGCTCCATTGGATGATGCAAACGTAACTAGATTCTGCTCTCTACTAGATGAACTATCGAGTGTTACTGACACAAAATTTGTAGTAATCACTCACCACGCTCTTACAATGTCTAGGATGAATAGATTGTACGGTGTTACCATGGCTGAAAGAGGCGTAAGCCAATTAGTAGCTGTGGATCTTGAAAAAGCAGAAGAAATGGTAGCTTAGGCCATTCAATGGCTTTTTAGATGAAAGACATCAAAGAGTTAGATTCAAAAATTAAAGACTTAAGCAAAAAAACAAAGAAAGTTGAATCTGAATCATCCTCCAGCTCTTCTCTTGGTATGGCAATGAAATTAAGTAGTGAAATGGTTGCTGCTGTTTTTGTCGCAAGTTTGATTGGTTATTACTTGGACAAATGGCTAGAAACAGAGCCATTTTTCTTAATTTTTCTTTTTTTTCTAGGGGCAGTTACTGGAATTTTAAATGTTGTACGAACTTCTAAAATGATTAATAAAGAGTAAATTTTTATATTTATGGCCGCAAACCCAATGAGCCAATTTGAAGTTTATTCAATTGGTCCCAAAATTCAAATAGGAAGCTTTGATCTTTCTTTTACTAATTCAAGCCTATTTATGGTCCTCACCGTAGCAGTAATATCTCTGTTTTTCATCGCGGCTACTCAAAAAAAATCCTTGGTACCAAATAAAATGCAGCTTATTGCAGAGATGGCATTTGAGTTTGTTTCTAAAATGATAAGCGAAACTGCTGGAAAAGATGCTAGACCATACTTTCCTTTCATTTTGAGTTTGTTTTTATTTGTTTTAGTTGCAAATTTACTAGGAATGCTACCCTACTCTTTTACAGTAACAAGCCACATTATAGTGACTTTTGCTTTAGCTTTTTTTATTTTCATAGGAGTGACAATAGTTGGATTTGCAAAGCATGGCATTTCCTACTTGAAACTTTTTGTACCTTCTGGAGTTCCTATTTTTTTACTACCACTGATTATTGTGATCGAAGTAATTTCGTATCTAAGTAGACCAGTGAGTTTATCCGTACGATTGTTTGCAAATATGATGGCAGGCCATACCATGCTTAAAGTGTTTGGGGGGTTTGTTGTTAGCTTAGGTATTCTTGGTGGCTGGTTGCCGCTAGGTTTTGCGGTTGCTTTAACTGGCTTGGAATTACTAGTTGCGTTTATTCAAGCTTATGTTTTTGCAATATTAACGTGCATTTATTTAAATGATGCACTCAATTTACATCATTAACAAAGGAGGAAACAATGGAAGTAGAAGCAGCAAAAATGATCGGGGCAGGAATAGCCTGCATAGCATTGGCGGGAGCTGGATTGGGTATCGGAAATATTTTTGGTAGCTATCTATCTGCAGCAATGAGAAACCCATCTGCAGCACAAAAACAATTCCCTAATTTATTATTGGGATTTGCACTTGCTGAAGCAACTGGCCTATTTGGTTTGGTTGTTGCATTAATTATACTTTTCGCTTTTTAATTTTAGACAATGATTAAATTTTTATTATCATTATCTATTTTTTTTACCTCTGCTGCACAAGCAGCAGAGAAAGCGGGAATGCCTCAATTGGATCCTACTACTTGGTTTCCACAGGTTTTTTGGCTACTTATCACATTTGGTTTTTTGTATTTGATTGTAGAAAAAATAGTTTTTCCAAGACTATCTGATAGCATCGAACAAAGAAATGATCATGTAAGTGACAATATTGACGAAGCAAACTCCATTAAAGATCAAGCAGAAAAAAAATATCAAGAGTATTTAAGTCTTATATCCAATTCTAAAAAAGAAGCTCAGGACTTAATCAATGCTAACAAGCAAAGCTTGCAAAGTAATTTTGAGAATAAAAAAAAAGAAATTGATAAAAAATTAGAAGAAAAAATGAAGGAAGTAAGTAAAGAAATCGATGACTTTAAAAAGAGCGCTGCTAGCAAGATCGGTAGTATTTCGACAGAAGTCGCAAAAGAGTTAGTTAAAACAGTTTCTAAAATTGACACCAACAATGCCGGTGCTAGTAGCATAGTAGAAGAGATATCTAAAAAATACTTGAAAGGCTTAAACTAATGGATTCAACATTTTGGGTAGGCATATCTTTCTGTTTGTTTGTACTTTTGCTAGTTTATAAAAAAGTACCAGGAATTGTTAACAATATTCTTGAAGGTAAAATTAAAGAAATCAAAAATAAAATAGAAGATGCCGAAAATTTAAAAAAAGAAAGCAATCATCTTCTTGGGAAGTACCAAAAACAATTAGACGAATCAAAAAAAGAATGTGAAGAAATTTTACAAAGGGCGTCAAAGATTAATGAGAGTGAGAACTCTGTAATGGAAGAAAAAATGAATTCTATGATGGCTTTAAAGGAAAAAAACATTAATGAAAAAGTTAATCAGACAAAAAATGGGGCAATTAAAGAAATGAAAAAAATAGCTACTATAATAGCTGTGGAGAGTGCTAAAAAAATTATCACTCAAACGATCGATAAGGAAAAAATAGATTCCATAAACTACGCAAGCATTCAGGAAAATTTAGAAAGTTTAAAAAAAGATATTTAACGACTTAATTGTGAGATCCGTCGCAAAAAGGTGAATTTTTAGTTTTTTTACAATTACATAAATAATACTCTTTTGTTTCCTCGACTTCAAAATGGTGGGGTTTAAATTCGTTAGAAGCCTTATGTGCTCCATCACAAAATGGTTGGTTTCCGGAAAGACCGCAGGTACACCAAAAATATTTTTTGTCTTTTTCTAAAGATACTTTTTCTGGAGAATTTTTTGTTGTTTTTACTTCATTCATAGTAAAAGTATTTACTTTAAATTGAGAAAAAAATGAAGAAAAAATTAATTGTTATAGGTTCTGGATTCGGAGGAATAGCTGCTGCACTCAGAATGCGCTCTAAAGGATACGAAGTAACCTTGCTTGAAAAACATCCCGATCTAGGTGGTCGAGCTAGAGTGTTTAAAAAGGGCGATTTTATCTACGATGCTGGACCAACCGTTATAACTGCGCCCTATTTGTTTGAGGAGCTATTTTCTTTATTTAACAAAGATATTGCTAATTATGTAAAAATTGTTCCTTTGGATTTGTGGTATCGATTTGTTTTTGAAGATGGTTCAACTTTTGATTACTCAGGTAATGCAAATAAAATGGAATCAGAAATTAAAAAATTTTCTAACAAAGATTTTTTAGGGTACACAAAGCTAGTTAAATTTACTGAAAAAATTTTTGATAAAGGCTTTACTGACCTTGCAGCAAAACCATTCCATAGTATTCTTTTCATGATAAGGCAAATACCTGCCTTATTCAAACTGAAGAGTTATCAATCTGTATATAGCTTAGTATGCAATTATATCTCAAATGAAAAACTAAGAAGAGTGTTTAGTATGCACCCACTGTTAGTTGGTGGCAATCCATTTTCCACCACTTCAATTTACGCTTTAATTCTATTCCTAGAAAAGAAATGGGGTATTCACTATGCCATGGGAGGAACTGGAAATGTAGTGAAGGCTCTTGAAAAATTAATGAAAGAAGAAGGTGTGCAGGTTATAAAGGATGCAGAAGTTATTGAGTTTCTAAGTGAGCGTTCAAAAATTACGGGCGTAAAATTAAAAAATGGATCCATAATTAATTCTGATTATGTAATTTGCAATTCAGACCCCCCTAACGTCTATAAAAATTTAATTAAAACAAAGAAAAAATTTGGCTTTTTATTTAACCAAAAAGTTAAGCGCATGAATTATTCTATGGGTTTGTTTGTTTATTATTTTGGGTCTAAAAAAAAATATGAGACAGTTGCCCATCATACGATTTCATTTGGGAAATCATACAAAGAGCATTTAAATAAGATTTTTGAAGAAAAAATACTATCAGATGACATTAGTTATTATTTGCACAGACCTTCTGCAACTGATCCATCTATGGCCCCAAAAGATCACGATGCATTTTATGTGCTGGTCCCAGTTCCAAATAATTTATCTGGCATTGACTGGTCTAAAGAAGGAGATCGATTTAGAGATCTTGTCATTAACAACATGGAAAATACTACCTTGCCTGGCTTGAAGGAAAATATAGTAAATGATTTTTACCTAACTCCTGATTACTTTGAGAAAGAGCTGTCGACATTGCACGGATCTGGCTTTTCTATCCAACCAAAATTTACTCAATCTGCATATTTTCGTTTTCATAACCAATCAGAGATTTTTGAGAATCTTTACTTTGTAGGAGCGGGAACTCACCCTGGGGCTGGTATGCCTGGAGTGTTGTCTTCTGCAAAAGTACTAGATGAACTTTTATAATCATGAGGAAAGATAGTTTGCTATCCAAGCACGCAAAAACCTTCTACTGGGCTGGACTTTTTTTGCCCAAGGAGACTTTTACAAAATGTTCTCACTTATATGACTTTTGTAGAACACTAGATGATATTGCTGACCAAAATAAAAAATTGTCCTTTAAAAAAAAACAATTCAAAACTTTTAAAAAAAAATTCAAAGAAAAAAATAACTCTTTACCTGTTGTTAAAAACATATGGAGACTCATTGAGAAAGAAAATATTTCTAAAAAAATTGTTTTAGATCTTTTTGATGGAGTAGAAAGTGATTTAAAAAAAACAGTTCGAATAACCGGTAAGAATAATTTGTTTCTCTACTCTTATAGAGTTGCTGGAACTGTAGGGTTGATGATGGCAAAAATTCTAAAAGTAAAAAAAAAAGATTCACTAATGGGTGCTATTGATTTGGGCGTAGCGATGCAACTAACCAATATTGCAAGAGATGTGATTGAAGACAAAAAAAATAATAGATTTTATATTAGCCATGATTTCAACTCGATTAAAAAAACCATCCAAATGGCAGATATATTTTATCTCTACTCATTAAACTCAATTCGAGATATTCCGATAGGTTTTCGTTTTTCTATTTTAGTCGCAAGAAGAATTTATAGGCAAATAGGATATGAAATCTTGAAAGAAAAAAATATTAACAATTATAATGAGGCTGGTAAAATTTATGTATCAAAAATAAAAAAATGTGTTCAAACTTTTTTTTCACTAATAGATTTTATTCAAATACTCTGTACAAAATCAAAAAGAAAAGAAATTTCTAATCTTTGCTCAATTATTAAAAAAAAAATTAATTTATATGAAAGAATTTGATTACATTATATTAGGAGGTGGCTTGTCAGGATTAACTTTAGCCTACGAGCTAAACAAGCAAGGCTGTCTAGAAAATAAAACATTATGCATTCTGGAAAAAAGGAAAGAATATTTAAGAGACAAAAGCTGGTCTTACTGGGACTTTGAAAATAATAAGTTTCCAGATTGCGTGATTGGGAGCTGGGATGCCTTTTCTATTACACTTAATCAAAAAACAATAAATATCACCTGTCCTCAAAGTCCTTATAGAACTATTGACTCAAAAAAGTTTTATGATTTTGTAACTGAACAGCTCGGAGGCAATGATAACATTGTAACAGTTATGGATTGTGCCATTCAAACTATTGAGGGTCATGCTATCCACACAAATAAAGGAGATTATGTTGGTAAGGTTATTTACGATAGCCTTATTGACTTAAGTGATCAAACTCCGGCTATGTACCAGCACTTTTTTGGATGCGAAGTAGAAACGAATAATGATTGTTTTAATGAAAATATCGTAGATTTGATGAATTTTGATTGCTCCCAAGATGGAGGTTTGCATTTTTTTTACACACTACCATTTTCAAAAAATAAAGCTCTTATTGAAACTACCTGGTATTCCAAAATAATAAAAAAACAAAGTGAGTATCAAAATGAGATTGATCATTATTTAAGAGAGAAAAATATCAAAGGAAAGATTACTTATACTGAGTATGGAGCTATTCCTCTAAATCTAAAGAAAACTAACAAAAAGAGTAATTCATCAAAAGATTATATCAAAATAGGATCAGCCGGCAGACTTACTAGAGCTAGCACTGGCTATACATTTCAAGCTATTCAAAGCTTCAGCGAACAATTGGCAGGTAACCTTAAATTAGATCGCAATCTAACAGTTCCGAATATAAGGCATAAAAAATATGATTTCCTGGATGAGATTTTCCTATCAGTTATGGAGCATGAATATAAAAGCATGCCAGGTATTTTTTTTAACTTATTTAAAAGCAACGATAGCCTTACCACTATTAGTTTCTTGTCAGACCGAAGCAATTGGATTCAAGACCTGAAAGTAATTCTTTCAATGCCAAAATTAATATTTATAAAAAACTTAATACTACATATATATAAAAAAATTATTAAATAATAATGAGCAAGTTTTCTACACAAAATAGCCCGTATAAAAAAATATACATGATTCAGTTATTTTTTTATTTATTTTTAAGTGCATGCTTTATTGGATTGCACCATCAAAATTTTTTAATAGAACAGCAATATTTATTCTTCTGCTTTTTTATCATTGCTACAGTAGGCATTTCCCATGGTTCTTTAGATAATCATAAGGGGAAATTCATCTTAAAAAAATATTTTCCAGCGTGTTGGTCTTTTGTATTTTATGTAGCTTACCTACTTACCTCTGCCTTTGTTTTGCTGGTATGGATATACTCGCCCCTAATAAGCCTATGTATATTTTTTTTAGTAGCCTCATTTCATTTTGGGTACGAAGATTTAGAAATGTTTTTTAGTCAAAATTTTATTTTAGAGACTCCTCTTTATTTTCTTCGTGGCCTAATCATTATTTCAGCCCCCTTGTATTTGAACAATGTAGAGACGGTCAATTTTATTGATATTTTATTATTAGGGGAAAAATGGATAAATCTAGAATCTGCTACTTACGCTTATATTTTTTATTTTAACTTAGTATCAATCTTCTCTCTGACTTTACTATTTTGGGTTAAAAAAAATATTAATCTTAAGGATTTTTTTATTATAAGTTTTGAGGTTTTTTCTATAGTGGTTATTTTTAAATACCTACCTCTAATATTAGCTTTTACAATGTATTTTTGTTTTATGCACTCCACTAAACACATTTTATCATTAGCGGTAGAGCTGAATGGTAGTAATGTCTATGCGGGAATAAAGTTGTTTGCTAAAAAAGCTGCACCACTAACAATTATTACTTTTGCAATGTCTTTAATAATGTTATTTTATTTAAGCAAAGAGTTTTCGGTTGATAAATCAATATTAAAAATTATTTTTATTGGCTTGGCTGCTCTTACGTTACCACACATAATACTTGAATATATTTATGGAAAATACAAATAAATCAAACAATCCTTTAACTATTTTATTGGCTAGCCCAAGAGGATTCTGCGCTGGAGTGGATCGTGCAGTTGAGATTGTGAAGAAAAGTATAAAAAAATTTGGGACCCCCGTTTATGTGCGTCACGAAATTGTCCATAATAAGCATGTAGTAAAAGAGCTGGAAAAAATTGGAACTATTTTTGTTGGAGAGCTAGATGAGGTTAAAGACAAAACAAGACCTGTAATTTTTTCAGCTCATGGCGTTTCTAAAGAGGTTGTTAAAAACGCTCAATTAAAAAACCTCACTTTTATCGATGCTACCTGTCCTCTAGTATCCAAAGTTCACAGAGAAGCTGAAATGCTTAATAAGCAGGGCTATCATATCTATCTCATTGGCCATGAGAACCACCCAGAAGTAATTGGCACTATGGGTCAGTTGGATGATGGCAGTATAGAACTAATTCAAACTAAGAAAGATGTTTATAATATTGTCCTACCCCTCAACGAGCAAAAATTCGCATACATCACACAGACAACCTTATCAGTAGATGACACTGCTGAAATAATCGAGGAAATTAAAACCAAAATACCGAATATAAAAAGTCCTATTAAAGAAGACATTTGTTACGCAACAACCAATAGACAAAATGCAGTGAAAGCCATTGCAGAAAAATGTGATTTATTCCTGGTTATAGGAAGTGAAAATTCATCAAATTCACAAAGGTTGGTGGAGGTGGCAAAAAAAAATGGCTGCACTAATAGTTTTTTGATGCATGAAAATGCCGACCTACCTATTGATAAAATTTTGACATGCAAACAACTTGGATTATCTTCGGGAGCTTCTGCCCCTGAAATTTTAGTCGAAAATATTATTACTCAGATTAACAAAGTAAGGAGCACAAAGGTAGAGGAGATTTCTACCGTTGAAGAAAATGTTTCATTTAAACTTCCAAGAGATCTGCAGTAATGGCCATTTATACTAAAGTCGATGCTCATGAAGCCAAATTTATTCTTAAAAATTATAATCTTGGAGAATTGAAAAAAATTCAAGGAATCAAGAAAGGTATTGAAAATACAAATTATTTATTAATTACTACTACTGGCAAATTCATTCTCACACTATTTGAAAAAAGAGTTCAAGCAAAAGAACTGCCTTTTTTTATGAATTTAATGCTTAGCTTGAATGATAGAAAAATTCTTTGTCCAAAACCTATAAAAAATAAAAATAAAAAAACTTTATTTCAAATTAAAAATAGACAAGCAGCTATTTGTAGCTTTGTTTATGGCAAAGAAAAAACTAGTCACACACTTTCTGAATGCCGTTCGATTGGAAAAAATATAGCCAAACTGCACATGGTTGGGGAAAAAATAAAATTACACAGAGCAAATAATCTTTCCATAAAATCATGGATTGCTCTTAATCAATCTATCAAAACTAAAGCTAATAAAAAAATTCCAAATATTTATAGTTTTATCAATACTCTTTTATTAGATTTGAAAAAAAAATGGCCATCTCAACTTCCTACAGGAATTATTCATGGTGATCTTTTTCCTGATAACATTTTTTTTAATAAAAAAAAATTTGCTGGGTTTATTGACTTCTACTTCTCCTGCTCAGACTTTTTAATCTACGATATTGCTATTTGCATAAACGCCATGTGCTTTGATAAAAAAATTAAGTTTAATAAATTAAAAGCAAACGCTTTACTTAAAGGATACTCTTCTCTAAGAAAAATTTCAAAAAAAGAATTTACTGCTTTACCGCAGCTATTGCTGGGAGCGTCGATTAGATTTTTTCTAACGAGATTACACGATTCTATTAATAGGCAAAAAGGTGCCGTTGTTAAAGTTAAAAACCCAAACGAATTTTTAAAGAGAATACAATTTTATATTAATACAAAGAATGTGAATAAATTATTTTACTAATGAAAAAAAAAATTACTATTTATACAGACGGGGCATGCTCCGGAAACCCAGGTAAGGGTGGTTGGGCAGCTGTGATTATAGAAGATAAAAACGAAAAAACTATCTCTGGGTCTGAACCGCTAACTACCAATAATCGCATGGAATTATCGGCTGTTATTAATGCTTTAAAAGAAGTTGGCTCAGCTGAACTCGATATCTATACAGATTCGAAGTATGTAAAAAATGGAATTGAAAGCTGGATTAAAAATTGGAAAATGAACGGATGGATGACAGCTGCAAAACAACCTGTAAAAAACAAAGATTTATGGCTTGAGCTAGACATCCTGGTAAGTAAAAAAGAAATAGAATGGAAGTGGGTCAAGGGTCATTCTAACGACCACTACAATACTATTGTGGATGAAGCAGCAAGAAAAGCTATCCGCTAGAGTTGTTGCTAGCTTTTTTTTCTATATAGCTTTTTAATATTTCTAAATTACCTTCCAAGACTATAAAACTCTCTTCTTTTGAAAATATTTTTTTCACAAAATCTGGCATGGGTGGTTCCTTGTCTATAGCACTCACAATTGCATCAGGAAATTTACAAGCATGAGCTGTTTCAAGACAAAAATATGAAAAATTGTCAGATAAACTACCTGACTTTTTTAATGCTTTAAATCCAATGGCTGAATGTGGATCTAAAACAAAATTGTGTTCTTGATAAACCTCTTTAATTGTTTGTAATGTTTCTTCTTCGGATACGCTGTGCGCTAAAAAACTTTCCTGAAGGTTAGAAAGTTCAGTTTTATTCAATTGAAATTCTTTTTTATTTTTTAAATTATTCATCAAAGCTACTACTCTAGATTCATCCTGGTTGCATATTTCAAATAATATTCTTTCAAAATTACTCGCCACTTGAATGTCCATGCTGGGTGAAACAGAAGGATTTACTTTGGAAGGCTGGTACAATCCTGTGCTTAAACACTTTTCTAATAAATTATTATGATTACTTGCTATGATTAACTTTTCTATGGGAAGTCCCATTTGTTTAGCAATATAGCCTGCATAAATATCGCCAAAGTTTCCGGTAGGAACAGAAACTATCATTCTCTTTTCTGTTTCTTTCTGCCTTAAATAAATAAAAAAATAATAAACTATTTGAGCCACTATCCTTGCCCAATTAATAGAATTAACTCCAGACATCTGAATACTGTTTCTAAATTTTTGATCATTAAACATTTCTTTGACTAAATACTGGCAATCATCAAATGTTCCTTTAATTGCAATATTGTAGACATTCTTGTCCAGCACTGTCGTCATAAGTCTTCTTTGTGTTTCTGATACCTTATTTTCTGGATGCAAAACAAAAATGTTTAAATATTTTTTACTTTTCAGGGCATCGATAGCTGCAGCTCCTGTATCACCAGAAGTGGCTGTAATTAAGTTCATTTTATTTTTGCTTTTATTCAAGAGATTCTCATACATATTACCTAGCACTTGCATTGCGATATCTTTGAACGCGAGAGTTGGTCCATGAAAGAGTTCTACACAAGAAATGTTATCTATTAATTTTAGATCAACAATTTTTTCATTTCTGAAAACCGAATATGACTTACTGATAATGCTTTTAAGTTCCTCTGGGGAAAAGGCATCTCCAACGAATACATTAAAAATTTCATACGACATTTCTTGAAATGTATAATTTTTCATTGATTGAATTTTTTCTGGACTGAATTTAGGAATGCTTGTTGGCACATACAGACCACCATCTGACGCTAAAGCATTAAGGAACACATCTTTGAATGAAAAAGTTCTTTGTTTGTCTCTTGTACTAAAATACAGCATAGTTACTTTCTTTTATAAAACCAGAAAGCAATTATTATACCAATAGCCAAAACAAACCAAGTAACTGCATATTGAAGGTGATTATTAGATATTTTTACTATTTGTTTATTTTCTAGATTTGAAAATTTTAGGTCTTTTTTATCTTGCACTAATACATAAGGATAAAACTTATTATTTAGTTCTTGTTCAAATTTTTGTTTATCAAAATAATAAAGAAAATTTTCTTTAGAACTGTTATCAGGAGTGAATAAGCCTTTTTCTTTTAGTGGATACAGCACTCCTTCAAACATAAACGTTTCCTCTGTATTGTTAAGTTTCATTGAATTGTCTATTTTTCTTGTCCAACCTCTTTTTACAAGCAGCGCATTTGAAGAATCTAGCTGAAGAACTGACAATAAATCAAAACCATACTTTCCTTTTTCGCTTAAGCGGTAAATAAAGTAATTTTTCTTTAATAATTTTCCTTTCAATTTTACTTTTTGAAAATTTTTATGATTGCGTGATTGAAAAGCTTTAGCTTTTTTATTTGCAGAGTTTTTAATTTCAAAGATAAGGTCTTGCTTCCATTGCAAGCGAACAAGCTGCCATGTTCCTAGACTTAGAAGTAAAAAAATAATTAAGATAGAAAAAAGGTTAAAAAAAAGTTTTTTCAAAGAGAATTAACTTCCCCAGATGTATATTGCTGCAAAAAGAAATAACCAAACCACATCTACAAAATGCCAGTACCAAGCAGCTGCCTCAAATCCAAAATGATGCTCTGGTGTATAATGACCACGCTTAGCTCTAAATAAACATACTGCTAAAAAGATAGTACCTATTAATACATGAAACCCGTGAAAACCGGTGGCCATATAAAAAGTAGACCCATAAATTCCACTACTCATTGTAAATGATGCTGCCATATATTCGTATGCTTGAAACATTGTAAAAATTGCACCAAGAATTACTGTTAGTGTTAGACCTTGTATTAAACTCTTTCTGTCATTTTCTAACATCGCATGGTGAGCCCAAGTAACAGTTGTTCCTGATAATAATAAAATAAGGGTATTAATTAGTGGAATGTGCCAAGGATCTAACGTTTGAATATCATTTGGAGGCCACACTCCGCCGATCGCTTGATCTGGAAATAAACTAGCATCAAAATATGCCCAAAACCAAGCAACAAAAAACATTACCTCTGAGGCGATAAACAAAACCATTCCATACCGATGACTGATTTGAACAACAGGTGTGTGATCTCCCTTATGCTCTGCTTCAATAACCACTTCTCGAAACCACATAAATGCTCCATAGAACAGAACAGCCAAGCCAATAAACATTAACCAAAGATTCTTTGTTGTGAAATAATAAACCGCTCCAATGCATACTATTAAACTAGCAAAGGAACAAAAGATTGGCCAAGGACTTGGGTCAACTAAATGGTAATCGTGTTTTTTTTCTGCTGATGACATAATTATTTTTGAAACTTATCTAACTCAAATAAAGTATAAGATAAAGTTATATCTTTGACATTTTTCGTCGCTGGGTCTTTGATTATTTCAGGGTCTATATAGTAAGTTAGGTTGAATTCTTTTGTTTCTCCACCTGAAAGTGGCTGCTGTTCAAAACAAAAACACTCCAGTTTATTAAAGTACTTACCAACCGAATCGGGAGTCACATTAAAAGTAGCAACCATTTTTAAAGGCAAGCTACTTTCATTGGTTACAACAAAAGTACTATTTTTAAGCTCTCCTGGCTTAATATCTGTTTTGTTATTTTTTACTTTAAAACTTATCGGTAGGTTTCCTCCAACATTCGTATCAAACCTCATGCTAATATTTTTATTAATAATTACTTTTGGTAATTGAGTAGATTTTTGGGTAGTGCCACCAAAGCCAGTGACTCTACAAAAAAGATCGTAAAGAGGAACGGATGCAAAGGACAATCCAAGCATAATAAAAAAAATTCCAACTAAGTACCAGGGGTTTAGTTTTCTTTCTTTTGTTTTAATCATAATACTCGATTAAAAATTCCACCAGTAATATTATGGATGGTATAAAGGAAGAAAAAAACCATACATCCAACCAGTACCCAAGCAACTAATTTGTTTTTTGTTTTAAGTTTCATAGTTTATATAAAAAAGTAATTATCTATTAAAATAGTTGAGAAAATAAAAAAAAGATAAAATATTGAATATACAAAAATAGTTCTAGCTATTTTATTAGAAGCAGATTTTGTTTTGGTAATTAAAAGTTTAAAAGATAAAAAAATATAAAAAAATCCAAATATTACTACGAACGCGAAATTGGAATAACTAGAAAAATTTAAAAAATATGGTGCTAACGTAAATGGCCATAGAATTATCGAATAGAATAAAATATTTTTTTTCGTTACCTCTTCTCCACTAACAACCGAAAGCATCGGTATTTTTGCTTTTTTATAATCTTCATTTTTATATAAACTAAGGGCCCAAAAATGAGACGGGGTCCAAAGAAAAATAATTAAAAAAAGAATGATTGGCTCAATACCAATGGTGTTGGTAGAAATGGTCCATCCAATTACAGGAGGGAAAGCTCCTGCCGCTCCTCCAATAACTATATTTTGTGGAGTTTTTCTTTTTAGCCAGATTGTATAAATAAATACGTAGAAAAAAATTGTAAAAGCTAACAGTGCTGCTGATAAAAAATTTGCAAAATAATGCAGGAATGAAACAGAAAAAGCAGAAAGTGCAATTCCATAAAATAAAGCTTCTTGTCTTTTTAACTTTCCACTGGGAATTGGCCTTAAGCATGTTCTGGACATAATCGCATCAATGTCAGAATCATACCACATATTAAGCATGCCAGAAGCTCCTGCCCCAATTGCTACTAAAATTAAGGATACAAAATTTCTATATAAATCTATATTTCCAGGAGCAATAATAAGCCCGACAAGGCAAGTGAAGATAACAAGAGACATAACTCTTGGCTTCATTAACAAAAAAAGTGAATTTATATAAAAAAAGAAATCAAACTTTTCTTTCTTCTTATAAGCGCTCTTAATATTAGACAAATTCACTCCTTATTTAAAATACGCTACATAATAGCACATCAATAGTTCAATAATTATAACAATAACTAAAATTTACAAGTAAGACCAATTTAGCATATATTGATGAAAGAATAAGTAAGACTAATGGTCTCAAAATTCTAGAGTACATGGGGAGGTTAAGTATGTGCGCAGTTTGTGTCAGTGACAATTCTGGAGCAAAGATTGCAGTGGCGGTCATATGCTTTTCTTTTATTTTTTTCTTTTTTGCGAAATACTACTACCAAAAATATTTTAAAGAATATTTAAACAAATATTTTAATAGAAAGAATCTATGACAGTAGTAATTGTTTTTCTTTTAGTTTTAATTGGCTCAGTTGTTTTTCATATTTTAACGCCTTGGTGGTGGACTCCTATTGCTTCAAACTGGGGGAGTATTGACGATACAATAATTCTAACGTTCTGGGTTACTGGATTTGTTTTTATAGCTGTGGGATTATTTATGGTTTACTGCGTTTGGAAGTTTAGATATCAAAAAGAAAAAAGATCAGAGTACAAACCCGAAGATAGTAAGCTTGAGTTCAGACTAACTCTTATTACCACATTGGGTATTGCAGCTCTCCTTGCTCCTGGACTTTTTGTATGGAATCAATATGTCACTGTTCCAAAAAATGCTTATAAAATTGAAGTGCTAGCTTATCAGTGGGGTTGGGGCTATAGACTTCCTGGTAAAGACGGTAAACTTGGAAAAACAAATATAAAAAATATTAACGATAAAAATCCATTTGGAATTAGCTCAAAGGACAAAAATGGTAACGATGATATTGTTATTGCAAATGGTCCTCTTCATCTTTTAAAAAACCAACCTGTAAAAGTTCTTTTAAGGTCAACGGATGTTTTACATAATTTTTACATTCCTCAGTTTAGAGCAAAGATGGATATGCTTCCTGGTTCAATAACTTATTATTGGTTTGAACCAACTAAATTAGGCACGTTTGAAGTTTTGTGTGCTGAGTTTTGCGGAACAGGACACTATGCCATGAGAGGTAAAGTGGTAGTGGTTGATCAAAAAAATTATAACGAATGGCTTTCCAAGCAAAAATCATACGAGCAAATTGCCTCGAAATCTTAAAAGTTATTAATTTAAGTAATTTTTTAAAAAGTTGTCATAACATGTGTCAATAAAGCTCTAACTATATAAAAATTCTTATATTTTCCATTGCTTTTAAAACTATCTAATATTTGCATAGATAGCCTTATCTGGGTTATGTTTGAGTTTGAGGGAGGAATCAATGTCTGACGATTTTCCTGAACAAAAGTTTGGGATTGAGGCCAAGTCATCTGAAGTATCCGACGGTGGGCACATTCCGTCAAAAACAGAAGAACAAGTTGAATCTGAGATTCCAGAACAGGATTTATATCATCCCAAAAGTTTCATAACAAAATGGATTTTTTGCCAAGATGCAAAAGTAATTGGCATTCAGTATTCCATAACAGCAATCTCTATTGGATTGTTAGCTCTGGTGTTGTCTTGGCTAATGAGACTGCAACTTGGGTTTCCTGAAGTTTTTTCATTTTTAGGTCCAGCTGGGTATTATCAATTTGTAACCATGCATGGAATGATTATGGTTGTATATCTTTTGACTGCTTTATTCCTAGGTGGTTTTGGAAATTTTTTAATACCTCTGATGGTTGGGTCAAGAGATATGGTTTTCCCTTATTTAAACATGCTTAGTTTCTGGATGTATTTTATTGCTGTTGTAGTTTTGGTAGCAAGCTTTTTTGTTCCTGGAGGACCCACAGGGGCTGGTTGGACTCTTTATCCACCACAAGCAATAACATCTGGCACACCCGGTTCTGAAAGTGGAATAGTGTTAATGCTTTTATCACTTTCTCTTTTTGTTATCGGATTCACTATGGGTGGACTTAACTATATTATAACAATTCTTCAGGCGCGAACTAGGGGTATGACCTTAATGAGAATGCCTTTAACAATTTGGGGGATTTTTACAGCTACTATTTTAGCTATGTTGGCTTTTCCCGCTTTAATTGTCAGTTGTATAATGATGACTCTTGATAGCTTGCTTGGCACAAGTTTTTTTATGCCTGCCATGGTTCAAATGGGGGAACATCTAAAATATGGAGGGGGAAGTCCTATTTTATTTCAGCATCTTTTTTGGTTTTTTGGACATCCAGAAGTTTATATTGTTGCTCTTCCTGCCTTCGGAATCGTTTCAGATTTAATTTCGATTCATGCTAGGAAAAATATTTTTGGCTATAGAATGATGGTTTGGGCAATTGTAATTATAGGAGCGTTAAGTTTTTTTGTTTGGGCTCACCACATGTATGTAAGTGGAATGAATCCTTGGTTTGGTTTTTTCTTTGCCACTACCACATTAATTATTGCAGTCCCAACTGCTATTAAAGTTTATAATTGGATTTTAACATTATGGAGGGGGAATATAAGACTCAATTTACCGATGTTATTCTCTCTAGCTTTTATTTTAACATTTGTTAACGGTGGAATAACTGGTCTCTTTTTGGGAAATGTAATAGTCGATGTTCCTTTATCTGATACATATTTTGTTGTTGCTCACTTTCATATGGTAATGGGAATTGCTCCTGTGCTTGTAATTTTTGGTGCTATTTACCACTGGTATCCTTTAGTAACTGGTAGGTTTTTAAATGAGGCTATGGGTAAATTTCATTTTTGGGTAACTTTTTTAGGATCTTATGCAATTTACTTTCCAATGCATTATCTAGGATTTATAGGAGTTCCTAGAAGATATTACGAAATGTACAATAGTCCTTACATTCCAACTTCTGCAGAAGGATTGAATCAATTTATTACCATAGCAGCATTAGTTGTTGGATTTGCCCAATTGATATTTTTGTATAATATTATTTCTAGCATCCGTCTTGGAAAAGTTGCTGGTAGAAATCCTTGGCAAGCATGCTCCTTAGAATGGCAAACAGAGCATGTTCCCCCGCAGCATGGGAACTTTGGTAAGGACTTGCCCATAGTTTATCGCTGGGCTTATGATTATAGTGTTCCAGGAGCAAAAGAAGATTACATTCCCCAAAATGTTCCACCGAGTGAGGTTTTGGGAGCAAAAGTAGAGAAGACTTGATGATTAAAAAAGAAAAAAATTTATTTGACCTTTTGAGTGAAAAACCTTGGGACCTAGAACAATCAAATCAAGATAACTTACATAGTGGAAAAACTATAAATTTAACCAAAGCTCATTTGGGACTTAAAGGAATAATGACAGTTAGTATAATTTTTTTTTCATTATTTATAGTGACTTATGCAGACCGAATGTTGCTTCATGATTGGGAAAAAATGCCAGAACCAAAACTATTATGGTTTAATACTTTTGTATTGTTTTTAAGTAGCGTATTGTTTCACTTGGCAAAAAACAAATCTGACATTCTAGATTTTAAGAAAGTTAAATTTTTACTTCTTATAATTGCCTTTCTTGCAGTCGTTTTTATTATTGGTCAAGTAATTGCATGGAGACAATTAATAGCGCAAGGTTATTTTTTCAATTCTAATATTGCAAATTCCTATTTCTATCTTTTTACAACTTTGCATGTGTTGCATTTAGTTGGTGGTTTATTTTTTTTAAAAAAAGCAACTCAAAAAGTTTACAATGAAAATATTAGAGCCCCATCTATACAGAGTAGTGTTAAACTGTGCGGAATTTATTGGCATTTTTTATTTTTAGTTTGGGTAGTGCTATTTGGACTTATGATTAACAGCTGATGGAAAAAAATGAGCAATAACTTATCTAATTTACCAAAAGGTTTTAAAGGTCTGACTCACGATTTCTCATCTGATCAAGTTACTTTTAAGGGTGTTAAGTGGGGAAAAGCAATGATGTGGATATTTCTGCTTAGCGACACATTCATTTTTAGTTGTTTTTTAATTTCTTACATGTCGGCCCGTAGCTCAACACCCATACCATGGCCTAATGCCAGCGAAGTTTTTGCTCTTGAGGTGTTTGGAGTGCACGTTCCTCTCTTGCTAATTGCAATTATGACCTTTGTATTAATTACAAGTAGTGGAACTATGGCCCTTGCTGTTAAATTTGGCTATGAAAGAAAAAGAAAACTTTGTGCCTTATTTATTTTTTTAACTGCAATAGGTGGACTTACTTTTGTTGGCATGCAGGCTTTTGAATGGTCAAAATTAATTTTTGAGGAAGGGATTAGACCATGGTCTAACCCTATGGGGGCAAATCAGTTTGGTGCAATTTTTTTTATGGTAACAGGCTTTCATGGAACGCATGTTACTATTGGAGTAATTTTTCTATTTATCTTTGCAAGAAAAACTTGGAGGGGTGATTTTGAATCCGGGAAAAGAGGATTCTTTACCAGTATGAAATCCGATTATGTAGCAATTGAAATATTGGGACTGTATTGGCACTTTGTGGACTTGGTATGGGTTTTTATTTTTGCATTTTTTTACTTGTGGTAATTTGAATTATGACTGAAGAAACTAAAAATAAAACAACAACTCACGGACTGGGCACTTACCTTTGGATTTGGGGTCTTTTATTTATAATAAGTGGTTTCTCTTATGCAGTTGACTATTATCAATTTCAAGGATTGTTGAGGTGGTCATTAATAATATTCTTTATGTTTGCTAAGGCCGGATTGATTATGGCTTTTTTTATGCATTTGCTTTGGGAAAGATATGCATTAATTAATGTTTTATTATGGCCGATGACAGCTATTGCTGCATTTATTTTTATGATGGCTGCTGAATCTCAATATACTGTATTTACAAGATTATTTTATTTTGTCGCAGGAAGCAGCTAATAATTTTATAAATTTTTATAAAAAGACAAATTTATAAATCAAAAAAAGACTTAGCATAATTAAAAAAAATGAAATACTTTTGCTACTTAGGTCAGGATCTATAAAACTTTTTAAAAAAGATTTTTCTTTAAATTTTTCATTTAAATTTCTTTCTTTAAGTTTTTGAGCATTAAATCTCACAGAACTTATAAACCAAGAAAAATACAGGAATAAGGCGAGGAGTATGATTATTGTTGATAAAACACTGTATTCAGAGCTCATAATTTAAATTGCTATGCTATATTAGCATAGATTATACTATTGTTAAATAGCTTTTAAATATTAAGTATTTATGAAAAAAATAACAATTGGTGATTTAGCTAAGCTCGGAATAATAGACGAAAGACCTAATGGGCCAATAAGATTTTTACCAAATACTACCATTTCTGAAATAGCCCTAAGTTTTAAAGATAAAAATATCGGGTCTACACCAATAGTTGATGAGGATGATAACTTTCTAGGAGTGCTCTCAGAGAGAGATATGGCTATTAAACTTGTTGCTGCAGGAAGAGATTCGGATTTAGTAGAAGCAAAAGAAATAATGAGAACGGAAAATTTAGCCCATGCTTATGAACATCATTCAATTGATTATGCAATAGAACAAATTAAACAAAAGAAAGCTAGGCATATTACGATCCTATCTGAAGATAAAAAGGTAATTAACTTTCTATCACTTAGAGATTTTTTAGTCGTTGGGTTGGAGATAAATAAAGATCTTATAAAAAAACAGTCCAAAATTGTTAGACTACAGCTCTTAATTCCAACTACATTAATAGTTACAGCAGTATTTATGTATGCGTTTAATCTTTTTGATTCAAAATACCTTTATGTTGTTTTATCATTTGCCTTATTAACGATAGGTATAGCTACAGTAATAACTGCAAAAAAAGATGTTGATTACGACAAGATCACCCCTAATTAAATTATTAAATTTATTTAATTTGTGGTAACTCGTTAAATTGATGGAAAGGAGGCGGTGAAGTTAAAGTCCATTCCAAAGTAGTGGCTCCCTCTCCCCAAGGGTTATTAGCTACCTGTTTGCTTCTCACAAAGGCATGAATTAAAACTGCAAAAAATATCAATACTCCAAAAGCAGAAATATAAGATCCAATCGAAGACACATAATTCCATCCCGCATAAGCATCTGGATAATCGGCATATCTTCTTGGCATACCGGCAAGTCCTAAAAAATGCTGAGGGAAAAAAATCAAATTTACACCGACAAATGTTATCCAAAAATGTAATTTTCCTAAAAACTCTGAATATTCCCATCCAGTCATTTTACTAAACCAATAATAAAAACCAGCAAATAGAGAAAATACAGCTCCTAAAGATAACACATAATGAAAATGAGCCACTACGTAATAGGTGTCATGTAAAGATGTATCAACACCTGCGTTAGCTAAAACAACCCCTGTAACTCCTCCAACTGTAAATAAAAATATAAATCCTAAAGCCCATAACATAGGAGTATTCAAGGTAATCGACCCTCCCCACATAGTCGCTATCCAAGAAAAAACTTTAATACCTGTGGGAACTGCAATAACCATAGTTGCGAAAACAAAATATGCTTTGGTATCCACTCCCATTCCAACCGTATACATATGGTGGGCCCAAACTATAAACCCAACTACTCCGATAGAAACCATTGCGTAAGCCATTCCTAAATAGCCAAAAACAGGTTTCTTTGAAAAGGTGGATACGATTTGACTTACAATTCCAAACCCAGGAAGGATCATAATATAAACTTCTGGGTGACCAAAAAACCAAAATAAATGTTGGAAAAGAACTGGGTCCCCCCCACCCTCAGGATTAAAAAAAGAAGTCCCAAAATTTCTATCCGTAAGCAACATAGTAATTGCCCCCGCTAGAACTGGTAAAGAAAGTAATAATAAAAAAGCTGTAACTAACATTGACCAAACAAATAAAGGCATTTTATGCATCGTCATACCCGGTGCTCTCATATTGAAAATAGTAGTTATAAAATTCACAGCACCCAAGATGGAGGAGGCTCCAGCTAAGTGTAAGCTAAAAATTGCAAGATCCATTGCGGGTCCTGGTTGTCCAGCTTTTGAAGATAAGGGTGGGTAAATAGTCCAACCACCTCCTACGCCATTTTGGCCTGGAGGTCCTTCAACAAAAATAGATGCTAATAAAAGTATAAATGCTGCAGGTAAAAGCCAAAAAGAAATATTATTCATTCTCGGAAATGCCATGTCAGGTGCTCCAATCATTAGTGGAACAAACCAGTTTCCAAATCCACCAATCATTGCAGGCATCACCATAAAGAAAATCATAATCAACCCATGGCCTGTAACCAAAACATTATAAAGATGGTAATCACCACCTAAGATTCCGTCTCCTGGATACATTAACTCAGCTCTCATCAAGACAGAAAATGTAGTACCAATCACTCCTGCAATAATTGCAAAGATTAAGTACATAGTTCCAATATCTTTATGGTTAGTTGAGAATGCCCATCTTTTCCATCCAGTTGGATGAGATTCGTGATGTTCGCTAGCAGCTGTTGTGTAAGTTGACATTAATTTAACTCCAATTGTTCTTTTTTAACTAAAAATTTTTTCTCTGGGTACATTGCATATTTTACTTTTGCCATCTCGACCCACTCTTTATATTTTTCTTCAGAAACTACTTCCACTGTAATTGGCATGAAAGCATGTTTTATTCCGCATAATTCTGAACACTGTCCGTAGAAAATTCCTTCTTTTTCTGCTTTAAACCAAGTTTCATTTATTCGTCCTGGGACCGCATCTCTTTTTACTCCAAACGCAGGAAGTGCCCAAGCATGCAAAACATCATTTGCAGTAATCAAAACTTTTACAACTTTATTCACGGGAACAACAACATGCTTGTCCGTAGCTAACAATCTAGGTTGGCCTGGTTTCAAATCTTTTGTTTCAA